>SXGQ01710810.1_pt1 | contig 164221 bp, 136 predicted proteins | sample 3178371 | NCBI WGS metagenome assembly SXGQ01 (sample SAMN11356859, study PRJNA531348) | freshwater metagenome | isolation source: freshwater sample F1-20 | place: China: Fuxian Lake, Yuxi | collected 2017-12-25 | reverse complement strand
TTTAGAAACCGAGCAACCCTGCACCATTAATTTATTTATTAGCACCAATGGGGGCACTACTTGGCAAGGTCCGCTAAAACAAGTGCAGGGCCAAGTTGGGCCTAATATAAAAAGCGGAAAAAACAGCATTACTTTATTTGTGTTAAACGAATTTAACGAGTTGCGTGGCGATAACATTCGCTTTAAAGTAGATGCAGCAACTAATAATTTAAACACAATAAAAATAGGCACACAAACCTGGACAACAAAAAACCTTGATGTAACAACCTACCGCAATGGCGAAGTTATACCGCAGGTGCAAGACGCAAATGCTTGGGCAAACTTAAGAACCGGTGCCTGGTGTTATTACGAAAACAACACCGCAAATGGCAGCAGCTATGGCAAGTTATATAATTGGTATGCAGTAAACGACCCGCGTGGTTTGGCACCCAAAGGCTATCACATACCCACAGATGCAGAGTGGACAACACTAACCGATAACTTAGGAGAAGAAGCCGGCACAAAAATGAAAAGCAAAACTGGTTGGCAAAATAATGGGAATGGCACCAACACCTCAGGCTTTGCAGGGCTTCCGGGCGGTTATCGTAGCTACAATGGGAAGTTCTCCAGCATTGGCGCTACCGGTTTCTGGTGGAGTTCGTCGGAGTACAATACCAATAGCGCCTGGTCCCGCTACTTGACCAGCCTTTATGGCTCTGTTTTCAGTTACAGCAGCGGTAAGCAATTTGGGTTTTCTGTGCGTTGTCTGAGGGATTGACTATTTGACAATTTGACTATTTTTTTTTGCGGGTATTTTTTCGATTTTTTTTTTGGGGGATTGTTTTAAGGTGGCATTAATTTTTTTGCTTCTTTTATATCTATTCTTTCGCCGTTTTTTAAAGCAATAACAAAACAATCGTTAAAACCATTATTGCGTAAAAATAGTTTATGCTCAATGGCTTCGCTAATAAGACCAAAACTACCCGAGGTGTATTTTAAAATTTTGTTTTCGATAAAAAAAGTACCATCTTTTATTGCCAAATATTTTTCTTGTTTTAAGTCAATGGGCGAAGAGCTGCTTAAAAAAAGAACTTTAAAAACAATATAAGTTTCATTTGTTTTTTCTATAATTTTAAAACTAGGTAACGCGGTTTCTGTTTTTATGGCTTCTAAAGAGCCGCTTTTATTATTTAAAAGGGTAGTTTTATTATTTTTATAATTTAACACAATCTCTTGAGCCGTTGCAGCTTTATCGGTATTTAATTGATTAAAAATAACAGTGTCGTTGGCCTTAACAAAAGAATTTGTTTTTTCTGTAATAAGTTCAACAATAAGTTTATTTGAGAAGGAGTTTGTGTCTGCTTTTTTTTGTCCGGGCATGTTACCGGCTAAAATATTTTCGTTTTCCAAAGGGCTTTGGTTTTCGAATTCGTCGTTATAAACGATTTTGTTTGCCGCCAACTCGTCTTTATAATTTCTGAGACCTCTAAACAATGCTTTTGCAAGATATTCTTGGCCTTTTTCGCTACCCAAAAACTGTTCTTCTAAAGGGTTGGTTAAATAGCCTATTTCAGTTAAAATGCTTGGCATTGATGTTCGCCAAAGCACCCAAATACTTTGTCGGTGAACCCCTTTATCAATACGGCCTGCTTTTTTAATATATTCGGCCTGTATTTTTACTGCTAAATTTGCGCTTTGAATAACATATGCTGAGGTGTAGTTACTCATAATAATGTAGCTTTCTACGCTTTCGGGATCAAAGCCACCATATTTTTTTTCGTAATTATCTTCATAAAAAATAGCAGAGTTTTCGCGAGTAGCCACCATCATTTTTCCTTCTTCGTTTTTTAATCCCATTACATAAGTTTCGGTTCCAAAGGGCTCTGGGTTTGCTGTTTCAACCACAACTCGTTTACCTTTTTTATTTACAAAAGTTTTGGCAATTTTTTTACCAGTTTTGCGATCGTTTACCATAACGGCTTTTCCAGCAGCATTGCAATGAATAGAAATAAACAAGTCGGCCTTTGCTTTATTTGCAATTTGTGCCCTTTCTTCTAAATCAACAAACACATCGCTTGTTCGGGTATAAATAACTTTTATATCTTTAAAATTTTCTTCTATGTATTTTCCAAATTTTAATGCAACTCCAAGCGCAACATCTTTTTCTTTATAAACAACTCCTAAGCAACCAGGGTCTTTTCCGCCATGCCCAGCATCAATAACAATTATTTTTATTTCGTTTGGGGCTTTGTTTTTTATTAATTTATAGCTCGAAAAAGCAATTATTGTATACAATAGCAGAGTAAAATATTGTAATTTTTTAACCATCTGTATTAATAAACCCTTATGCAATGTGTTAAACTATTGTAGCTTTGTAATTACTTGAACGGTTAAATAAAATTATTCGATTTAATTTGACATTACCCCCACATATTAAAGTAGTTTTCTTCTTTGCCCTGTTAATATCTTTAGGCTCTAATAGCGAAGTTAGGGCTCAAGGGCTTAAGCAAGATACGGTTATGAAAACGGGCGGCGATACCATGCAAACCACAAATAGTTCTGAATCGCTCGAAGAGCCCATTTCTTATTTTGGTCGAGATAGCCTTGTGTCATACCCTAAAGAGGGCCGAGCAATATTATATGGTAAAGCAAAAGTAGAATTTGGTAGTAAGAACATAGAAGCTGAATTTATTGAGATTGATTATAATAAAAATGTAATTACTGCTTTTGGAAAAAAAGATAGTACGGGCAAAAACATTGGTACACCAGTTTTTAAAGATGGCTCTCAAACCGTTGAAGCAGAAAAAATAATGTATAACACTAAAACAAAAAAAGGAAAAATCATAAACGCATGGACTAAACAAGGGGAGCTAAAAGTATTTGGTAAGGCTATAAAAAAAGATAGTAATAATGTAACTTTTTTTAAAAATATGAAGTGCGCTTTGTGCAGCGAAGACGATGGCAGAACACTTTTTAAAGCAAGTAAAGCAAAAGTAATACCAAACGATAAAATAATTACCGGACCCATGTATTTAGAAATAGGAGGCGTGCCAACTCCGCTTGGCTTGCCATTTGGGTTTTTCCCAAACACCCAAAAACAACACAATGGCATTTTAATACCAATATTTGGTAATTCTCCTGAAAGAGGATTTAACTTAAGGCAAGGCGGATTTTATTGGGGCATTAATGATAAAACTGATATGATAATTAGAGCTGACATTTATGCCAACGGAAGCTGGGCACTTAGCAGCACTAATAATTATAATTTGTTATATCAGGCAAGTGGTTTTACCTATTTGAGTTATAGCCAATTTAATATTGGCGATCCCGATATACCAATAAGTTATAACAAACAAAGCTCTTACGAATTGCGTTGGGCTCACAATCAAGATAATAAAAACAATCCAAGTGTGCGTTTTGGCGCAAATGTAAATTACGTTAAAAATCAAAATTTTAATAGATTTAATAACCTTAATTCGGGTAAATTTTTACAAAACAGTTTTCAATCAAATATTGCATTTACCAAAAATTTTAAAAGCAGTTCGCTAAGCATTAATGCTACTCACAATCAAAGTACAATAGGCAAAAGCCCAGTAGACATTACTTTTCCGTCTTTAACATTTAATGTTAATCGTTTTTTTCCTTTTAAAAGAGAGGCGGCCGTAAAACAAAATGTATTTGATAAGATAGGGATTAATTATTTGCTTATTTCACAAAACACAATAAGCGGATTTGATTCGAGTATTTTTTTGGGTAATTTTTTAGAAAAAATGAGGAACGGAATTAAGCAAAGCATACCAATATCAACAAATTTTAATGTGTTTAAGTATATTACCGTTTCTCCGCAAATTAATCTTTCATCGGTAACATATTTAAATAGTACGAGTAAGGAGTTTGTAAAAAACTTTAATAATAGAGCAGTAGATACCATTATTTCTAAAAAGAACAAGGGTATTGTAAGCGGATATGATGCGAATTTTTCGACTTCGATAAATACTAAGCTTTATTTAGATTTTTTATTTAAAAAGGGGCCACTAAATCAAATTCGCTATTTATTAATTCCAACCATTAACTATAATTACCGACCAGATTTTGGCGAAGAGCAATATGGCTTTTGGAAAAAAGTACAATCAGACACTTTAGGTAATTATAAAACCTATACTGTATTTGAAGATAATATTTATGCTGGTCCATCGAAAGGAAAACAAAATGCTTTAGGTATAAATTTAAATAATACGATTGACGCTAAAATAAAACAAAAAACCGATACAGGAATTATTTATAAAAAGGTGGCTATTATCCAAAACATGGGCATTAGTACAAATTATAATTTTGCCGCCCAAGAGTTTAAGCTAAGCAATATTAATTTAACGGCAAGAACGATATTGTATAAAAACATTAATATAAACGCCAGCTCTTCTTTCGACCCCTATGCGATAGATGAGACTTCGAACAATAGAATTAACACCCTATTATATGATTACAACAAAAAACTAGTCCGGTTGGTAAATACGAATATTGCTATAGGCACATCTATCAATAGCAGCATGTTTGTTTTAAGGCCTGTGGGCGAAGAATCAAAAAAAGCTAAGCCAATAAATTTAATAACAGAAAAAACGATTTGGAATTTAAACGCATCATATATAGTATCAGTTTCAAACCCAACAAATAAAAAAATTGAAACGGCTCAAATTCTAAATTTTGGTGGAGATTTTATACCAACAAAATTCTGGAAAATAACAATAGCAAGCGGCTATGATTTTATAAATAAAAAGATAAGTTATACCTCTTTTGATATTTATAGAGATTTAAAATGTTGGGAGGCACAAATTCGTTGGGTACCTTTTGGCATAAATAAAAGCTATAATTTAAACATTAATTTAAAAATGTCGATGCTAAGTCAGTTTAAAATTCCAAGAAACCGGCAAACGTTAGACAATCCACAATTAATAAATTTACTTAATAATTAATAAATATTTGAGTTAATTTTTACTTTTTGTTTTTGATGGGGTGAAATAATATTTTGCTTTTTCGTTTGCTGGATCTAATTCTGTGATAGCAGTCCAAGTTTCGTCGGCTTTTATTTTATCTTTAACATTAACGTAGTAATTGCCAAAATATTCGAGCGCTTCAATAACGTTACTTTTATACGAAGTCTTTCGTTCATCGGGTTTTACTAAATTAATTAGCTTTTCGTAGTGTGGCTTAGCCAACCATTTTTCGTTTTTTGGATCGAGGTATGAATTTGCTCTTCCTCTCCAAAAGTAACCTATAGGCCAGCTTGGAGAAATTTGGGTTAGTCGAGAAAAAGCAGAGTCGGCTTTAACAAAAAAATTATTTGCAGAAGTTTCTTTTAATTTAATTTCCGGCGAATCGGCTGGCTTTTTCTTTTTTATAAGGGCTTCTTTTAAATCATTGGCCTCTTTTTGAATATTAATGCCTGAAAAAAATTGAGCTTTACCTAAAGCAAAACAATCATTGGCACTTATGGCTTTATCGTTAATGTATATTTTTCGATTAAAGCTGGTTATTGCTTTATCATAATTTTTTATTTTCATAAAAATAGAGGCAAGTTCTGAAAAAGTTTCTATATTTTTTACGCTATCTATCGCGAGCGCTTTTTCTAATTCTAAAATTCCTAGAGTATCTTTTCCTAAACGAGATAAAATTAATCCTCTATATTTATAATCGTTGTGCAAGTATTTAAATCCGTTGCCTGCTTGTTCAAAAAAAGAATCAATTGCTTTTAGCCCTTTATTGTATGCGTCGGCATCGGTTTTGTTTCCTATTTCATAATAGCTGTAGCCAGCCAGCCGCTCTAAAAACAAACTTTTATAGCCTTGTTTTTTTAAGGCCTCATATTCGGTTATGGCGTCTTGATATTGTTTATTTGAATATAGTGAGCTCATAAAGCGATATCTGGCATCGTCGTTATTATTAAGTTCTAAATATTTTTTCCAGTATTCAATTGCCAGAGAGTGTTTAGCGTATAAAGAATATACTTCGGCCAATTCTCGGTAGGCAGGGGCAAAATTTGGCTCTATAGCAATGGCTTCTTTATATTTTTCGATAGCTAACGGGTAATTTCGCCCACGCTGAAAAAGCTTACCTATTCGGAGGCGTCCTTTTGCGCTCTTAGGATTTAGCTCGGTTGCTTTATTATAATTTTTAATTGGCTCGCTTCCGCTTGCAGGATTTTTTTCTAATTGAGCATCGCCTAATAAAATATAATTTTCAGAAGTTTTAGGTTCCATTTTTATGGCCGCATTTATTAATGCAATCGCCTCATCAGTATTTTTAATATTAGTAATCAGCCACGCTTCGGCATTTCTTCTTAAGAATTCGGCATTTTTATTTGATGCTAAGGTTTTGCCTTTAAAAAATTGCGCTTGCGCTTCTTCTAAATTGTTTTTAACCAGCAATACTTTGCCTGTACCAACATAATTAAGAGGGCAGGTCGCATTTAGCTCAATTCCTTTTAAATAAAAATAATTTGCACTATCAATATCGCCTTTATTAAAATAATTTTCACCAAAGAAAAAATAATTTTCGCCTTTGTTGGGCTCTAAGGTAATAAGTGATCTAAAATTTATTGCAGCGGCATCAAAATTTTCGTTATCGGTTTTTGCAATAATTTCTTTTAATGTTTGCGCCATTATAAAAAAAGAACTTAATAACATGGGCACGACAAAAATAAATTTTTTCATATTTTAATTTGTAATAATTTTTATAAAATTAACCAATATTGTTTTTGTAAAAAAGATGAGGGCGTTAAATAACGTTTTTTAATTAATTTATTGTATTTATGGCTCAATAACTATCTTAACAGGCCTTTCGTTTTGTTTATTTGGCAGCAAGCCTTGTTTTAAAAAAGTAAGTTGGCCTTTTGGTCCAGCCATAAATGTTTCAAAGCCTTTGGCTAATGTAAACTCTCCGGTTTTTTTTATTGCATAAATTGTTCTGGTAAAAGGATATGTATTTAATTTAAAACTGCTTTGATTTGGTTTTTCAAAATAGGAGCTATTTTTTTTACTAAGAGGTAAAACTTTTAATACAGTTTCGTTGGCCTTAAAAATAGAGTCGTCTGAATCGCTAAGCCAGGCAAAATCTATAAACCCAATACTATTTTTATGAGAGGCCACATAATTAATACTTTCTTGTGTTGATTTTAGAGCTGTGCAATTTGAGCCAAATTTGAGTTTTTTTAGTACCGAGTCCTGAAGATAATGAATAACAGAAGAATTTGGAGAGTCAAAAACAACAGTTAAAGAAAGAGGTTTTCCTAAAGAATCAAATAAATTATTTTTACCATTTAAAATTGCAACAACATCTTCAAAACGTAGGGTATTAATTTGAGTTTTTTTTGAGGCAATAACCGCAATGCCATTTTTTGCTATGGGCGTTGGGATTATCGTATAATTTTTAGAGGCAAAGGATTTTGTTTCATTTTTATTTAAAACACGTGAAATAACAATTAGCTCGCAACTATCATTATATAATTTTTGTATGGCGTCGTTTTCGCTTGAAGAATAAAGATAAATATTTGCATTTGGATAAATGGATTCAAAGGTATATACTTGATTTTTAATGTGATTTTTTAGCCCCTCATCGATATATACTTTTAGTTTTCCGGAAGTAGGGCTATTATCATTATAATCGTTTTTAAAATAATTTGAGCAAGAGAAGAAAAATAATGCGACTAGCGAAACACACAAATAGTTGTATTTAATAAATTTACACATCATTTTTATTTGCTTGTTTAATAGCATAATACAAACGAAAGACTCTGTAAACAGAATAAGCAACAAGCATTAAAATAAACAATAAGCGTTTTTTACCAAATAATTCATCAGCCATAAAATCAGAAAAAGAAAAAACAGCTGCGCCAGATATGACTATAAGAATCATTATAAATCCAAACCAGATAGAAATTGAGTTTAATCCTAATTTCATAATTTTTACAAAAACAATAGTGTTTTAATTATTGAATTTTAAAACTAAATGGCAAATTAAAATAGCATTTTACTGAGCGCCCTGTCATTTTTGCAGGCTTCCATTTAGGCATTGATTTTACAACACGAATTGCTTCTTTATCGCAATCGGAGCAACCGGGCACGCCTTTTAAAATTTCAACGTTACTTATTTCGCCGGTTTCGTTAACAACAAATTTTAAAAAGCATTTTCCGCTAATACCTGCTTCGCGAGCCATAGGTGGGTATTGCATATTATCTCTCATGTATTTTCCCATGGCGGCTATCCCTCCTGGAAATTCAGCATTTTCTTCAACTACTAAAAAAATTTCAGACACCGATTCTGTTGGCCCGTCGTTTGGGGGCGCCACAAGTTCTTTATCGCCTTCTTGATCGACCGTACTTACATTTACGTCTTTAACTTCTTCTTGTAATTTTTGCGGCTCTTCTTCAATAGCCTCGTCTTTAATAACAGGTGGGGTAAATTTTACCAATTCAACCATCGGCGGTGGCGGCGGGGGTGGTGGTGGTGGTGGCGTTTCGTCAATTGGTGGTGGTGGGGTTAAGTCAATTTGAATAACTTCCATTTTTTCTTCTCCCTCTTCAGATGATGGCCGGTCTATGATTTTTTTTAATCCAAGTAAAAAGAAAGAAAATAAAACGATACCACCTAAAATAAAACTGACCCTTATATTGTAGTTTTTTCTTAATTCGTAAGCGCCATAGTTTTGATTTCTTCCCTCAAAAACAATTTTATTGCGCTCATCAAAACTTATATTATCCCAATTTTTAAACATTATTTATCGTTATTTATTAATTTGCCCCTATCTTTTCAGTTACCAAATCCAACTCGGGTTTTAAAATATCCACCATCACATATTTTCCAACTACATTAATATTTAATTCGTCAATTACATCAATTACATTTTTGTAAGTCGCCTTATCATCAGTTTTAATTAAGTAAGTGAACGATTCTTTATTTGCTTTTATTTCTTTTACTAAGCGTTTAAAGGTTGAGTCTTCAAGTAATTTATTTTTGTGTTTTGTATCTAAATCTCTAATTAGAGCCTGCATGGGTTTATTTTTTTCGAGCAAATATTTGTGAAGGCTTGCCTTAGAATCTTGAGAAAAATCTAACTCAGAGAGCGTTGTTTTTTTGCCCTTATCGTCGTCTGCCGCCCTGAACTGGCCTTCATAATAAAATATGCGATTATCTTTTGAAAGTAAAATGGTAATTCCTTTTTTAATTTCGTCTACTTTTTGGTCAGGTGGAAGCGGCGCAGGAAAAGTTAATTCCATAGACTTTGGCTTGCTGAATGTGGCAGTTAACACAAAAAAAGTAAGTAATAAAAAAGCCAAATCTACCATTGGCGTCATGTCAATTCGCGTAGATTGTTTTTTTGCTCTTTTTTTACCCCCTTTGTGGCTACTGCCACTATCCGAAATTTCAGCCATTTTTTAAAAATTTATTTGGTTGGCGCTATTACAGTGCCACCACCTTCTAAAGATGTAATTAAATTAAATTGGTAAAGTTTTAAATCGGTAAATGTTTTAATTACGCCTTTTACATGTATGTATTTTGTTGTTGAGGCACATTTAATTGCATAACGGGGTTTTTCAGCTTTAAATTCAGAGTTAGATTCTTTAGCTTTTATTTTAGCCGCTTCGTATGTTCTTACGGCTTCAGTTCCTCCAATACTAATCCAATCTTTTAATTGGTTGTTTGGCGTAATGGTGTCTATTGGAATTCCTTTTTGTGGCTGAAAATTCTTTCGATCATCTTCTTTTAAATCAATATATTTTGGTAAATCTTTAACATCAACACCTATACTTGGCAAACCGCTAAATTTTACAATTTGAGCTTCGGTAAAATTAACTTTGTAAAGTTTACTCATAGCCCTAAGCGCATTCATTTTTGCTGTAGAGTTACTGATACCAAAAAATGAACGTCCTTTATCATCAATTGTAACCATAATGTGATTATCAGGTAAATCTACTTGCCCTATCGACGATGGAGGGTCTACCACAACAGGCTCGGCCATTCTGAAAGAGGCGGTAAGCATAAAAAAAGTCACCAGAAGAAAAGCTAAATCTACCATGGGCGTCATATCTAACGCTGGAGCCCCCCCTTTTGATGGTTTTTTTGACATCGTAGTTGTTTTAAAATTAAATTATTTTCCGGTTGATTGAAATTCGTGTATTATAGAAAATCCAGCTTCATCCATTGAAAAAGTAATTTGATCAATTCTATTACTAAAATAATTATAAAAAATGATAGCAAAGGCCGAAGTTAAAATTCCAACTAGTGTATTTACAAGTGCTTCCGATATTCCAGTAGCCAAAGCAGAAGTATCGGGCGCCCCAGCTGCAGAAAGGGCCGCAAAGGCACGAATCATTCCTACAACGGTTCCAATTAAACCCGCTAAAGTACCAATTGAGGCCATTGTTGAAATAACAACCATATTTTTCGATAGCATAGGTAGTTCAAGAGATGTGGCTTCTTCAAGCGCTTTTTGAATGGAGGCAACTTTTGCTTCTTTATCCATTGATACATCAGTCATAACATATTGATATTTAGTAATGCCTTCGCGAACCACGTTTGCCAAAGAGCCTTTTTGTTTATCGCATGCTGCAATAGCCCCATCAAAATCGTGATCGGATATTAAAGTTTTAATTTTAGAAACAAATTTATCTGTTTGCCCACTGCCGTTGGCTTTCATAATAGTTATAAATCGCTCAATTGCAAATGTAATAACAGTGAAAAAAAACCCAATTAAAATAGGAACAATAAAACCACCTTTATACATAGTACCCAGCATATTAAGCGGATGACCTTTGTCTGCATCGCCGCCCTCAAAATTTGATGCGGCGCCTAAAATACCCTTATAAATAAATATCCCAATAATTAGGCAAATTAAAATGGCTAGGGCCGAGATAATTAGCGGAAACCCGCCATTTGTTTTTTTTATATTCATATTATTTTATTTTATGTATATTTTATTTGGTTTTATGAATGTCAAACTTAATTAAAAAAGTTTTGATGTAAAAATAAATTAACGGTAATTTAATTTTTAAACGGAATAATAATTTAATTATTATTTAAATAATTAATTTATTGTTGTTTTAAGGCTTTTTCAGGAGCAATATTTTAATATTAATAAATCATTAAATTAATTATCTTTTTTAAAATAGAAGAGTTTTTTAATTTGTTTGAATGACAAAAAATTGTTTATATATTTAAAAAACTTTATGGAAGAAAATGAAATTAAAATAGGCAAACAAACCTGGATAACAAAAAACCTTGATGTAACAACTTACCGAAATGGCGAAGTTATACCGCAGGTGTAAGACGCAAGCACTTGGGCAAATTTAACAACCGGCGCTTGGTGTTATTACGAAAACAAAACAGCTAACGGCACAACTTATGGCAAATTATATAATTGGTATGCGGTAAACGACCCGCGGGGTTTGGCACCAAATGGCTACCACATTCCCACAGATGCAGAATGGACAACACTAACCACTTATTTGGGAGAAACAGACGCCGCTGCAAAAATGAAAAGCACTACTGGCTGGATTGAAGATGGCAACGGCTCAAAAGAATCAGGCTTTGCAAGGCTTCCGGGCGGTTATCGTTACCACGATGGGAGTTTCGGCGTCATTGGCGCTGGCGGTAACTGGTGGAGTTCGTCAGAGGACTTTGCCGATTACGACTGGTGCCGCGACTTGGACTACGATCTTGGCGGTGTAAACAGGGCCAAGGCCTTAAGCTTTATGGGTTTTCTGTGCGTTGTCTGAGGGATTGAAATTTGACTCTTTGACTATTTTTTTTCGCGGGTATTTTTTCGAATTTTTTTTGGGATAAAACAAATTTTCAGTTAAGCCAACGAATTGTCTCTTCGAGTAGAATTTGCTTTTTTGCAAATACGTATCGAGAAGTGGTTATGTTGCTTGAGTTCTCGATACAAAAATTCAAAAAGGCAGAACTTTCAGTAAACCCACTATTCACGCCAAGGCGCGCAATGGGTTTTCTGTGCGTTGTCTGAGGTATTGAAATTTGACTATTTGAAACTTTTTTCCGCGGGCATTTTTCCGAATTTTTTTTGTCTTAACGATAAGTTAAGTATAGCCAACAATTTTTTATTGTTAGTCGTTGCAAAAAATTGTATTTTTACAAAACACTATGCCTAATGTATACGAATTTAATGGGTATAAGCCCGTGATTGACGCTAGTGCATTTATTCATCCAAATGCCACAGTTACAGGTAATGTAATCATAGGAAAAAAAGTTTATGTGGGGCCCGGAGCAGCAATAAGAGGTGATTGGGGCCAAATCGTAATTGAAGATGGGTGTAACATTCAAGAAAACTGCACCATACACATGTTTCCAGGAGCTACCGTGTTGCTAAAAGAAGCCGCTCACATTGGCCATGGCGCTGTAATTCACGGAGCCACAATAGGAAAAAACACACTAATTGGTATGAACAGTGTAATTATGGATAATGTAATTATAGGCGACGAGTGTATTGTAGGCGCATTAAGCTTTGTGCCAGCCGAAACCATTATCGAAAATAGAAAAGTACTACTTGGCAACCCAGCAAAAATAACCAAAGAGGTGAGTAACGAAATGATTGTCTGGAAAACAAAAGGCACAGAGTTATATCAAAATTTACCAACCGAATGTCGGCGATCCTTAAAGCCCTGCGAACCCTTGCGCCGAATACCAGCATTTAGGCCTCAACAACAAGACGAGTTTAACACTTGGCAAAAACAAAAAACAAAAAAATAACAATTTTTTAATTTTATTGCAATCTTTCAAAATAAATAAAAAAATAATTTAAGTCCCATCTTTTTTTCGTTTAATTATATTAAAATACAACATGGCAAAAATAAAATCTTTACTAAATTCTAATTCAACTAATTTTTTATATCAATATTTAAACAACCCTTCGCCTACTGGCTTTGAAAGCTCAGGCCAAAAAATATGGCTTAATTATATTAAACCCTATGTTGACACCCATTTTGTTGACACTTATGGCACCGTAGTAGGGGTTATAAACCCAAGTGCAACATATAAAGTAGTTATTGAGGCCCACGCAGATGAAATTAGTTGGTTTGTAAATTACATTTCAAAAGACGGATTTATTTATTTGAAAAGAAATGGTGGCAGCGACCACCAAATTGCACCCTCCATGCGAGTAAATATTCACACAGATAAAGGAATAGTAAAAGGCGTATTTGGCTGGCCCGCTATACATGTGAGAGAACCCGGCAAAGAGGAGTCGCCTAGTTTAAAAAATATTTTTTTAGATTTGGGTTGTAAGTCCGATAAAGAAGTAAGCGAGCTTGGCGTGCACGTTGGCTGTGTGGTAACCTATCAAGACGATTTAATGGAATTAAACGGTCGCTATTATGTTGGCCGAGCCCTTGATAATAGAATAGGAGGCTTTATGATTGCTGAGGTCGCAAGGCTTTTAAAAGAAAAAAAAGACAAATTGCCCTTTGGTTTATATATTGTAAATGCAGTACAAGAAGAAGTTGGATTAAACGGGGCCACGATGATAGCTCGAAAAATTAAACCAAACGTAGCCATAGTTACTGATGTTTGTCACGACACCCAAACGCCAATGATGAGTAAAATTACAAGTGGCGATATTCATTGCGGCAAAGGGCCGGTTTTAAGCTACGCGCCAGCAGTTCAAAATAATTTATTGAAGTTAATAATTGATGCAGCAAAAAAAAATAAAATCGATTTTCAGCGCCAAGCGGCATCAAGAGCAACCGGAACAGATACCGACGCCTTTGCTTATGCTACCGATGGTATTGCTTCAGCCTTAATATCATTACCTTTGAGATACATGCATACAACCGTTGAAAGCGTAAGCAAAAAAGATGTTGAAGAGGTCATCAAGCTAATTTATTATTCGCTAAAAATAATTAAAAACAACCAGGACTTTCGATATTTAAAATAATAGTAAGAAATTCAAAATGCCAATACTGGGCTCTATAATAAAAGGCGCTATTAACATTCGCTTAAAAATACCTAATAGGCAAAGTACAGAAAAGCAGCAAATTAAGCAATTAAAAAAAATTTTGTTTAAAGCGCGCAATACAGATTTCGGGAAGCGATTTGATTTTTCGGACATCATACTACATCAAGACCCAATAAAAATATTTCAAAGCAAAATACCAATTCATGATTATCAAAGTATTTTTGATGGCTGGTGGCATAGGGCTTTAAAGGGCGAAAAAAATGTGACATGGCCTGGAAAAATAAAATATTTTGCTTTAAGTTCGGGCACTTCAGAATCCTCAAGTAAACATATACCTGTTTCTAAATCGATGATACGATCGATACAAAAAGGCACTTTTAAACAAATTTTAGCAACTAAGCATTTTAATTTTTCTAGAGAACAATATCAAACTGTAGTTTTATTTATTGGGGGTAGCACAAATTTAAATTTTAATGGTATTTGTTTTACTGGCGACTTAAGCGGTATTACAACAGGAACTCAGCCTTTGTGGTTTCAAAATTTTAGCTTGCCTGGGCCACAAATTAGAGCACAAAAAAATTGGGAAGATAAGTTAGAAGAAATTATATTTAATGCAAAAAGTTGGAACGTTGGATTTATTTGTGGCCTTCCTGCCTGGATTCAAATATTGTTTGATCGGATAATTCAGTATTATCAGGTTAAAACAATTCACGATATTTGGCCAAATTTAGTAATGTTTGTACATGGAGGGGTTTCGATACTGCCGTATAAAAACAGTATAAATAATTTGTGTGGTAAGCCATTGGTTTATATGGACACTTATATGGCATCAGAAGGATTTATTGCATATCAGGAAAGGCCTAATGAAGATCAGGCTATGAAACTCATAACAGATAATCAAATTTTTTTCGAATTTATTCCGTTTACTGATCAAAATTTTGATTCAGATGGAAATATTTTACCAAATGCAAGCGCAATTGATTTGAAGAAAGTAGAATTAAACAAAGAATATGCGATTGTAATTTCAAATTGCGCAGGAGCCTGGCGATATTTAATTGGCGATACAATAAAATTTTTAGACTTAATTCGAAATGAAATTATTATTACCGGAAGAACAAAACATTTTTTAAGTTTATGCGGGGAACATTTGAGTGTTGAAAATATGAACAAAGCCATATTGCTTACCGCAAGCCATTTTAAAATAAATATTAACGAATACTGTGTTGTTGGACTGCCTTTTGAAGGCCTATTTTCTCATACTTGGTATATTGGCTTAGACGAAAAGATAAATTTAATTGAATTAACAGAAAGACTTGACGGATATTTAAAAGAACTAAATGATGATTATGCATTAGAAAGACAACACGCATTAAAACACATAAAGGTAATTGTTTTGCAAAATAAGGTTTTTATTGATTTTTTGGCTAGTAAAAATAAATTGGGTGGGCAGAGTAAGTTTCCGAGGGTTTTAAAAGGCAAACAATTAAATGAATGGCGGGCATTTTTAGAGCACATTAAAAATTAATATTTTGGCATTAACTTTAATATATCAAACACTCATAATCGTTTTATTTTTGAGTTTTTCTTTTGGCCCCTCTTTTTTTGCGCTTATAAATGCGGCAATTAAATATGGTTATAAACCAGGCGCCATAATTGCTTTTGGTATTTTTTTAAGCGATTTGATGGTTTGTTTTTTAATTATTTTTTTGGTTCACTTTGGCGCTACAAATTTTATTCACGACGAAGAAAGTAAAAGATTTATGGGTATAGTAGCCGGCGTTTTGCTTATCGTTTTTGGCGCTTTTCATTTTAAAAAGCAAGATACAAGAACCGACGCGGATATTGAATTAAAAACACCCGCTCCAGTTTTAATGATATTAAAAGGGTTTTTTTTAAATACTTTAAATCCTACCATTTGGCTTCTTTGGCTTGGAAATGTTACGATAATTAGCAAAACATTAAATTACTCTATTATTAAAATGATTTTTTATTTTAGCGCTACTCTTGTTTTAGTTTTATTAGTTGAAATAGCAAAAGTTTCGGGGGCTAGCAAATTAAAAAAAATATTAACACTTAAAACTATGATGATTTTTAATATTGTAACAGGAAGCCTTTTGATTGTTTTTGGAATGAACCTTATTCGCATTCATTTTTTTAAATAATTCTTTATGACCAATGAAGCCGCAGAAAAATTCAAAAACATCTTGCAACAAAGTTTAACTTTTCCCTGTGTTTATATGTATAAATTTATTATTAAAAGCGAAAACAGAAATATTGCTTTAGTAGAAAATTTATTTGAAGCAGGAGCTGAAATTTTTTCAAAAGAAAGTGGCGGAGGCAAATACATAAGCATTACTGTAAGCCAAGTATCTCTTAATGTTGATGAGATAATTAGCATCTATAAAAAAGCCGCTAAAATAAAAGGAATTATTTTTTTATAAGCCCACAAATAGCGTTTGGTTGGCTAAACAAATATCTGTACTTTTACCCTCCTAAAATCAATAAGATGAACATAGTAAAGAATGATATTGATAGTTTAAATGCAGAAATTAAAATTTCGCTTAGTCCAGCAGATTATGAATTAAAGGTAAGCGAGGGAATAAAAAAAATTCAAAAACAATCTAAAATGCCAGGCTTTAGACCGGGGAAGGTACCAGCGAGTTTAATTAAAAAACAATACGGAACACAAATATTAGTCGACGAAATAAATAAAATACTAAACGATGCCATTTATAAATTTATAGAAGACAATAAGCTTGATGTATTGGGAAATCCTTTGCCAAAAGACCAAACCTCGATCGATTTTGTTAATCAAACAGAATTTGAGTTTATTTATGAATTGGGCATGGCCCCAAATTTTTCTATTAATTTAGATAGCAGTTATGTATTTTCTCAAAAAACAGTAAAAGTAGACGATGAGTTAATAGAAAAATATGTAAAAGACGTTCGCCGTAATTACGGCAAGCCATATAATCCTGAAGTGTCATCAGAAAAAGATGTTGTATTTGTAGATATTAATGAATTAGACGAAAGCGGCGGTATAAAAACTGGAGGAATATATAAAAGCACAAGTGTAAGTTACGAAAGGATAAAAAACGAAAATGCAAAAATAAAATTAATAGGATTAAAAAAAGAAGATAAAATTACAATTCCAATTAATGAGTTATACGAATCCGCCATTGATAAAAGCGTTTCATTAAGCATTGATAAAGAGTTAGCCGAACAAACAAATGGGAATTTTCAATTAACTGTAAAAAACATTTCAAGACTTGATGAAGCAGAATTAAATCAAGAATTATTTGATAAGGTTTATGGAGCCGGAATAATTGCTACCGAGGAAGAATTTAAAATTAAAATACGCGACGAGTTAGCATTAATGTTTGCCGCAGATTCTGAAAAATTTTTGAGAACAGAAGTAGAAAAAAAATTAGTAGAAAAAATAAATTTAAAATTACCCGACGCTTTTTTAAAAAGATGGCTAGCAAAAGCTAACGAAAAGCCAGTAACCCCAGAAGAAATAGAAAAGGAATACCCCAATTACGCCAAAGCAATGCAATGGCGTTTAATCGAAAATAAAATTATTAAAGACAACCAAATAAAAGTTGAAGCCACAGAAGCACAAAAAGAAGCAAAAATATTTATTAAAAGCGAATATGCTCGATATGGCCAAATGGCTTCGGAAGAGGATTTAGAAAAAATTTCAAAAGATTTATTGAGCAAAGAAAAAGAAGCTCAAAAAATTTTCGAAAATATTTACAGTAAAAAAGTAATTGATTTAATAAAACAAAAGTGTAAATTAGAAACAAAAGAGCTGAGTTACGACGATTTTTTTAAAGCTTAAAATCATTTACAAATATTTATACTTATTTAAGGCATGCTTTATATAGTGACACCAATCTGTATTTTTTGATTTTATTATCTAGTTTCAAAATATTGACAATTTAAAGGTTGGTTTATTTAAATAAAACATTAATCTTTAACACAACGTACACTTAATCCAATATTTTTAGAAAAAATATGAGTGCCTACATCACCCATACCATTTCCGAAATATTTACATACGGCCTTATAATCATTATTTTCAATCGAAGTCCAATAATATGAACTAATACCATTATATAAAAAATCAAATTTTTCATTACAAATACCTGCAGGTACAATATTAAACCCTCTTTCATCAATTCCATTACCCTTTGCCGCCCAACCGGATTTACTTTTTAGTATATTTCCTGCTATATTATCCCCACCTAAAAAATCAGTAAGCTCTTTCCATTCATCATCCGATGCAATATGCCATCCAGTTGGCGCAATTTTGGAAGAATCAATTAAAGCATACCAATTATAAAGTTTACCAAATTTTGAATTTAACGAAGCGTCATTATTATAATAGCACCAAGCAGGCTGTTTAAGTTTATTTGCACTTAGCCATTCTTCTTTTGTTTTAACTTGCTTAATCAAATTACCGTTTCTAAATTTAGATACATCTAAGTTTTTTATACTCCAAATTTTACCCCCTATATTTACTTGTTGTGCTTTTATATTAATAATTATAGCACAAAAAACAAAACTTAATAATTTAATATGTATAGGCATTTTCATCATATTTTTACAAACTTATTATTTACCAATCTATATTTTAAACCACCGATTTTAAACATTTGCCCTTCATTTAATTTCCCCATTTCGTCTAAATCTTCTTCCATTGTATGAACAGAGCCATTAGTTGCATAAGCAATATCTAAATATTTAGTATTAATAACACTATTAATTCCGCAAATAATTATACTAACTGGTATTTTTAACTCTTTTAATTTAGGCAATAAAGCCATATCACAAGGATCTTCCCAATTATCTGCAATGAGTAAAATATTTTTAATGTTGTTTGGATATTTTTTTATAGCATAAAAAATAGCTTCTATATCATTTTCAATATGTCCACCTTTTTGCATACTAGTTAAAGCAGTATTCATTATTTTTTCTGCGTTATATGTTTCTATATTCCAAATTCCATTTGAATCTAATGAAGCGCTTTGGTCATTACTTCTTTCTTCATCATCGTTAAAAAAAACAAATTGTTTAAACGTTTTTAATCTTTGATTAAATTTTGCCCAAATCATTAACTGAACTGTATAGGGCGCCATACTTCCAGTTACATCTGCTACACACAACATCTCTTTCCATCTTGACTTTCTTGAAAACACTTTTAATAGGGTAGAATCTTTTAATTTTTCTTTACCTGAAATAATATCATTAATGTATTTTTTTTCTTCCGAAAAGGGAACTAATGGCCGAAAATAAACAATAAATCCATGAAAATAATTTAATAAATCTGCATGATTTTTCACTCCTGTTTGCTTAATCAAACGCCATTTTATAGTTTGTTTATTAAACGCTTTAGGGCAATTCATATAAAGCTCAATTATTCGCTTCCTATTTAATTCAGATAAATTCTCTCCCTCTGGATAGTCAGTATAAATTAAATCAACACCGACTATTGTTTCATCATTAAGAATTCTAAGAACTGCATCATTTTCAATTCTATAATTTCCGGGTTCAATTCTTATTGATCTGTATTTAAACTCATTTTGTAAAGGTTCATATTTTTCAACTATCAAACTATCTTCAAATTTAATTTTTAAATTCATTTGTGTTTGTGAGTTAATATTTAATGCAAAAGCAAAAATAAAAATTTGAATATAATGGGAGTTTTTTATTAAAAAGTATAGCTTTATTTTTCTCATGATTTTTTTATTTAAGATTTTATTATTGTATATACTTTATATTTTATATAATTAATTCTTTAACTATGTCAATACATAATTAAGATTTATATAAAAGTTACATTGATTTTTGTTTTTTTGTTAATTTCTGAATGCTCAAGTTTTGCTTGAAAAAGTACAATCACAGGCTAAGCTAAGCTAAATCTTGTTTTTTTGATTATTAAATAAGTTTATATTTTTAACCGAGTTAAATTGGAGGGCATAGTCGAGATAGAAGGCACTCTCTATTTCTAAGTTTAATAAATCGCCTGAATGAAGTTCTTTTGAATTTATTTTAAAGGGTACCAAGTTGTGCCATTTTTTTGCAATAGCGCAAAAAATTTTATAAAATTTATTCGAGCTAATTTTTATGAGGGCTCTAATAACAACAAATTTTTTCTTTACTCTTGTAATTATAAGATTCTTTCTTCTTAAGTTTTTTAAAAATCAAAACAACATCTTAGATTATTTTAAGAGCAAGGGTGTTCAATTTTTTATAAAGTTTAATCAACCAGCCTAGCGCTAATTTCATTTAAAGAATTTATGATAAAGTATTTTTTTTCATCATTAAATAATTTGCAAATAAGAGGAGGGGAATTCGATTTAAAGACATGTTTTTTACCCGTTAAAGGATTAAAAATCAAAGTTTCATTATTATTTTTAAAGCTATAATAAAAGGTCCGTGTTTCGTCGCTATAAAATTGAGTTTCCCTCAAGTCCTTTAAACCATTTTGCTCGTATAATAAATGACCGCTTAAATCAAAAGCAAAAAATTCAGAGTAGGTTGTCACAATTAAGTCTGTATTTTTATTTTCATCTATTTCAATAAAGTTATGAGATGCTCCAATTAAATCTTGGTGTAAGTTTATATTTAATTCTTTATCAGCAAACGAAATTTTTGATAGCTGTCCGCGTTCGTTATTTATGTAAAACAAGTTAGTTGCTTGAATACTATTATTTGCTTCTATATAAAATGAAGTACAATTATTTTTTGCCCTGTGCTTTAAATTGATTCGAGAATCACCCTTTCGACTAGAGATATAAATTTTTCCACCAGTATCCATACACACCAAATAATCGCTTTGCCCAACTTTTATGTATTGTATTGCAAGGTTAACCTCTTTTTCTGTTTTTATTGCCGTAAACCCCTTTTGTTGCAAACCATTTATAGTATAATTATAAATGTATTTATTTTTACAAGCAATAAATAGCCGATAATCTTTGTTGTGTTCATAATCAAAAACACTTATTGCAGATGAAGCTTCGCTAGGCAACTTAACAGGGTAACCTTCTATATATTTTCCGTTACGATCTAGTAAGTGTAAATAATTTTTACTACTAAATAAGAGTTGATTTTTTTTATTTTTAAAAGCATCTACAATAAAAAATTTCGAATTAATTTTTTCTGCGATCTTTTTTTTCCATAAAAGGGTTCCTTTTGCATTGATTAAATAAATTGTATTTCCTTCGTCTTGAACAACTAATTCATGTTCTTTTGTTATGTGATTTAAAAAAATTTCTGCTTTTTTATTACAAGTCGTATCTAATTTTAAAGTCCACAAACCACTGTTATCAGTAAGATTATTTTCTACTTTATACATCAAATGACATCTAAATTTAAAATTTTTTGTTTCGTTAGTTATCGCCAACGAAAAATGTTTAAAGTTTTCAAATGGATGGTCATTAGTATTTTTAGTAAAATTAAATATTGAATAAGCTTTATTTTTATTTTGTTGAGGAGAAGAATAAGCTAAGTAATTAAAAGTTTCAGGAAAATTTTGATTTTTATAATTTAAAAAACTTTCTTCTTTTGATAATAATAGTCCAGACTTTAGAGTTGAAAGAAGTTTTAATAGAGATTCCTGGTTCTCTGCAAAAAACAAAAATCCCTCGTAATAGGCGGCATATTTAGTTTCACAATTAATAATGGGATAAAAAAGTTGCAAGGAGTCTAAAGAGTCATTTTTAATCAAGCAATAAATTGATGTTGCCTTTTCTTTGTAAACAGAATCGCTCATAAGTTTGAGATGTTCCTTTGCCAACAAACTATCTTCTATTTTTAAGCCCACATAGTTTTGTTTTGAAATTTCGGTTTCAAATTCAAATAAATTACCGGCGATATTTTTATAAAAATCTAATTCTAAATTATACAAAGCGCTATCGTTTAATTGGCGCCAATAATTTTTATTTGGATCGATTGTTTGACTAAGTAAATTGTTTTTAAAAGTCAAAAAAGAGCTCAGGCCAAATGCGACAAAAGAACTTGTGTTATATGGCAACGCATTAAAAAAATCAATAGTAGCGGGTTCTTGATTAAAAAAAGCTGATTTATAATCATTAGTCCCTGAATTTAAATAGCCATTAATACTTATTTCAGAGGGTAAAATATCAATTGTTCCATAAGAAATTCCATCGCTACAGAAATCGCTTAAGTTAAGTTTTTTATTTGCTGAACTGGCATCATATAAATTATGATTAATAAAAAAACTAATGGCCGCACCCTCTTCAGCAGAATTTTTATAGCCCAAAAAACTAACGTTATTTTTTAATTTAATCTTTAGCGGATTTATCGCCGATAACAGCCCCTGTTTATTGTTAGACAAAACAACAACCCCGGCATTTAAAGTAAAAAAAAATTCTTTTTGTTTATTTATGTTAAATTTAAAGACACCCTTCTCTATTTCTTTAGCTGAAAATAGGTTAGCTAAATTTTTTTGAATTTCTGTTTGATTGCCCAGTTCATTAATGTTAAAGGTACTCATCCAATCAAAGCCCTGGTTGTATATCGCAAAATGAATAGTCTTATCAGCAAGCTCTTCTTTTAATAATTCATTTGTGTTGAAAAGAGAATCAATCCCCCGAATGGTTTGGCATAAAAAGCCTATTTCTTTAAATATAAAAAGCCGGTCGGCAATTAAGCTTTGTGAATTTAATTTTATATTTAAATCGCTAAAGTTATTTGTGTTAATATAAATTAAGCAGCTATCGGGCAAAAAAGATACTGCATCAACAATAGGCTTTTTAATGTTTTTTAATTTAAAATAACCAAATACCCCAAAACCAATTGCTGCAAATGCAAATACAATAAAAAATATTTTTTTTATAATGACCAATTTAAAGCTAAACTAACCAAAATAAAGAATCCGTTTATTTTGATTAGAAAAGAGTTATAAATAAATTAATGTTTATTAAAAAAAATTATATGTTAAGCAAAAGCTGTGATGGCAATAATTTAAAACTTAGCCGGTGTAAAGGCGTAACCCCATATTTTTTTATTGCATCTCTATGTTTTTTTGTAGGATATCCCATGTTGTTTTGCCAATCGTAATTTATATATTTTTTTGCTTCCTCTTTCATAAAATCGTCGCGGTATGTTTTAGCTAAAATACTCGCAGCGGCAATGTTTAAAAATTTTGAGTCTCCTTTTATAATACATTGGTGCTGGATTTTTTTATAAGGACTAAACCTGTTTCCATCTATTAAAAGTAATTCTGGCCTTGTTTTTAATTTATCGATGGATCTGTGCATTGCTAAAAAAGAGGCGTTTAAAATATTAATTTCATCAATTTCATGTTGATCAACTATACCAATTGCCCATGAGATAGCGCTGGCTTCTATTTCGGGTCTTAGTTCATAGCGAATTTTGTCAGATAATTTTTTGCTGTCGTTGAGCCATTTATTTCGATATTTTTTATTAAAAATTACCGCTGCAGCAAAAACAGGCCCCGCCAAACATCCTCTTCCGGCCTCATCGCAACCAGCTTCAAATAAATTTTTATCAAAAAAGGCTTTTAACAACTTGGCTTAAAAATATCATTATATCGAGGCTAAGCAATTTTTAATTGCCGAAAAATTTGGAATTTGTCCGGCGTCTTCTAAAATTTCTATGTATTTTAAGATACCTGATTTATCAACCACAAAGGCAGATCGTTTGGAAACACCCTTCATACCGAAAGCAAAAATTTCTGCAAGAACTCCATATGAATTACTTGTATCTTTATTAAAGTCGCTTAATAAATCAAAATTTAACTTTTGTTCTTCTTTAAATTTAGCGAGCGAAAACAAAGAGTCAACTGAAATTCCAACAACAACAGCATTTAAATCGTTATAAATTGATAACTCGTCTCTTACCATACAGAGCTCTTTTGTACAGACACCAGTAAATGAAAGCGGAAAAAAAAGGATTACCATATTTTTGCCATTATAATCGGACAAAGAAATTTCTTTTTTTTCAGTAGAAAACAAAGTAAATTTAGGAGCTGGAGTATTTAATAGTAAACTCATATTAATGTTTGTTAATGTTTAATTTTTAACAATATTACTTTAAATTGGTTTAAAAACAAATTAATACTTTTGTGTATAAAATAATTAGAATTTCAAATAAATAAAGATGAGCAATTCAAACGAAAGCAAATGTCCTTTTCCACACGGACAAATAAAGCAAGCCCCTTCTACAGGGACTTCTAACACAGATTGGTGGCCAAACAGATTAAATTTAAGCATTTTAAGACAACATTCTACGTTATCAGACCCAATGGATAAAGGGTTTATTTATGCCGAAGCATTTAAAAAATTAGATTTAAAAGCGATAAAAAAAGACATTATTGAGTTAATGACTAATTCTCAAGATTGGTGGCCAGCAGATTATGGCCACTATGGCCCCTTTTTTATTCGAATGGCTTGGCATAGTGCAGGAACTTATCGAATTTCTGATGGAAGAGGTGGGGCAGCAACAGGAAATCTACGTTTTGCCCCAATAAATAGTTGGCCTGATAATGGCAATTTAGATAAGGCTCGATTTTTACTTTGGCCAATTAAACAAAAATATGGTAACAAAATTTCTTGGGCCGACTTAATGATTTTAGCCGGAAATTGCGCTTTAGAATCTATGGGATTTAAAACTTTTGGATTTGCAGGCGGTCGTGAAGACATTTGGGAGCCTGAACAAGATATTAATTGGGGGCACGAAAAAGAATGGTTAGGCGATAACCGTTATAAAGGAAATAGAGAATTAGACCAACCTTTAGCGGCAGTTCAAATGGGATTAATTTATGTAAATCCACAAGGTCCTAATGGCAATCCTGAACCTTTAGCCTCAGCAAAAGATATTAGAGAAACATTTGCACGAATGGCAATGAATGATGAAGAAACCGTTGCTTTAGTTGCTGGTGGACACACTTTTGGAAAAGCACATGGAGCTGCTCCAGATAGCCACGTCGGCCGAGAGCCCGAAGGAGAAAGTATTGAAAAAATGGGAATGGGTTGGATAAATAGTTTCGGAACAGGAAAAGGCGGCGACACAATTACCAGTGGTTTAGAAGGAGCATGGAAGCCCAATCCTACTAAATGGGATAATGGTTATTTAGAAACATTATATAAATACGAATGGAAATTAACAAAAAGTCCCGCTGGTGCCCATCAATGGATTCCAACCGATGAAAGCGCAGCTAATTTAGTTATAGATGCTCACGACAAATCCAAAAGTCATGCACCAATCATGACAACTGCTGATTTAGCGATGAAAATGGATCCGGCTTATGAAATTATTTCAAGAAAATTTTTAAATGATTTTAATGCCTTTGCCGATGCCTTTGCCAGAGCATGGTTCAAACTAACGCACCGCGATATGGGCCCTTTATCTCGCTATTTAGGAGACGAAGTACCTAAAGAAATTCTGATTTGGCAAGACCCAATTAATACATCCAAAAACGAATTAAATGACAATGATTTTATTATTTTAAAAGATAAAATAAATTCTAGCGGCCTTTCAGTTTCAGAACTCGTTTCTACTGCTTGGGCTTCTGCATCTTCTTATCGGGGATCTGATAAACGCGGAGGAGCTAATGGCGCTCGCATTTGTATAGAGCCTCAAATTAATTGGGAAGCAAACAATCCTAATCAATTAAAAAAAGTCTTAAATGTATTAGAAGGTATTAAAAAAGAATTTACAGCATCCAACAAAAAAGTTTCTATGGCAGATTTAATTGTTTTGGCTGGTTGTTCAGCTATTGAAAAAGCCATAAAGAACGCAGGTCACAATATCTCTATTCCATTTTCGCCAGGCCGTGGCGATGCCACTAAAGAACAAACTGATGAAGAGTCTTTTTCAGTTTTAGAACCAAAAGCTGACGGGTTTAGGAATTATAAAAATTCAAAAGCGAATTTAATTACAGAAGAAATGTTAGTTGATAAAGCCCAGTTATTAACTTTAACTGCCCCAGAAATGACATCTTTAATTGGAGGCATGAGAGTATTGAATACTAACTTTGATGGATCTAAACATGGTGTTTTTACAGATAAGGTCGAAACACTTAGTAATGATTTTTTTATAAATTTATTAGATATAAGTAATGTTTGGAAAGCTACAAATGAAACAGGAGAATTTTTTGAAGGCCGAAATCGCAAAACTGGGGAATTAAAATGGACAGCAACCCGCGCCGACTTAATTTTTGGTTCTAACTCCGAACTTAGGGCTATAGCAGAAGTATACGCTTGTAGCGATTCAAAAGAAAAGTTTGTAAAAGATTTTGTTTCAGCTTGGAATAAAGTAATGAATCTTGATAGATTTGATTTAACAAATTAAAAATTTGTTATTTATAAAATAATCTACAAATTAAAAGCCGATTAACCCCCGGCTTTTTTTATTTTATAACCCTCTTTGCTTAGAATTAAAATAATTTTTTCGCAATGGTCGCCTTGAATTAAAATTTCACGATCTCTAACAGAGCCGCCGACCCCACATTTTTGTTTTAATAGTTTACCTAAAAGTTCAATATCTCCTGTTTTGCCTTTAAAACCATTAATCCTACTTAAAAGTTTTCCTCCACCTAATCTATCAAGATATATTTTAAGCTGCTCTTTTGATGGAATAACAGTTTCTTCTTTATCGTCATTTATTGATTCATATTTAAAGTTAGGGTTGGTAGAATAAACTACATTAATATTATTTTTATTTTTTTTAGACATGTACTTTTTATTCTCTTTTTTGATGTTTAATAAATTAAGGATAAAATTAATAAAAATAAGAGCCTTTCAATTATTCAAATATCTAAATTTATCATCAAAATTAATTTATGATTAAGTATTTTTTTTATCAAAAAAATCCAGCTTCGCATTATATTTATGTCGACATGCATATTAATGAAGTTAAGGCCGATTTTCTTCAACTTCAATTGCCAACTTGGCGCCCCGGAAGATATGAGTTAGGAAATTTTGCTAAAAATATAAAGTGTGTAGAGGCGTTTAACGAGAAAAATGAACCACTTTATTATACAAAATTAACAAAAGATTTATGGAAAATTAATGTAGAAAAAGCATCTTCAATTAAGGTAACTTATAGTTATTATGCCTCAGAACTTAATGCCGGAGCCTGTTTTGCTGACTCTAATCAATTATATGTTAACCCAATTCATTGCTGTATGTATGTTGTTGATAGAACAAACGAAATACATCAAATAGAATTACAAATTCCTGATACATATAAAATAGCCACCTCGTTAATCCAAAACAATAAATGTTTAACAGCAGCCAACTACGATGAATTAGTTGACTCGCCTTTTATGGCATCCAATAATATAAAAACTTTTTTTTATGAAGTCAACGATATTAAATTTTATATGCATTTTAATGGCGAGTGCCAGCCAAACATAGAGCAATTTAGAAAAGATTTTTATGCATTTACAAAAAAACAAATAGATTTTTGGGGAGACTTTCCATATAATGAGTATCATTTTCTTTTTCAAGTATTGTCATTTAAATTTTATCATGGCGTAGAACATAAAAAAAGTACAGTGATTGCAATCGGCCCTGGCTATTCAATTAATGAAGGATTAACATACGAGGATGTTTTAGGTGTAAGCTGCCACGAATTATTTCATACATGGAATATAAAAACAATACGCCCTAAAGAAATGATGCCATATAATTATACAAAAGAAAACTATGCTTCTACAGGTTATGTTTATGAGGGATTTACAACTTATTATGGAGATAAATTATTATTTAGTAGCGATGTTTTTACATTTCAACAATATATTGAAACCTTACAAGACAGACTTTTAAAACACTTTCATAATTTCGGGAGATATAATTTAAGTGTTGCCGCTAGTAGTTGGGAAACTTGGCTAGATGGATATTTGCCGGGGGCGCCTTACAGGAAAACTAACATTTATGATGAAGGAAGCTTAATTGCTTTTATTCTCGACGTATCGATTTTAAAAGCAACAAAAAATAAAAAATCATTGCGAGATGTTTGTTTATTATTATATCACCGTTTTGGGAAAAATCAAATTGGTTATACAGAAAAAGATATTTTTAATTTAGTAAACGAAGTAAGCGGTATAGATCTATCACAGTTTTTAAAAAAATATGCATATTCACCAAGTGATTTTGAAGAACCTTTATTGGAAGCCTTTAAATATTTGGGATTTGATTTAATAAAACAATTAAACCCAATTTTTAGCGAACAATATTTTGGTTTCAAGACGATTGAAAATGGACTTTATAGTAAAATCAGCATAGTAGCGCCTTATTCTCCGGCATGGAAGGCAGGGTTATTTAACGGCGACGAAATTTTATCAGTTAATGGAATTGCACTAAAAAACAATCTAAATAACTGGTTGCAATATTTTATAAATTTCGAATCAATTTCTCTTGTTGTTAATTCGAACGAACAAACTAAAATAATACAATTACAAAAAGATAAAAAAGACAATACTTTTTTTGGTTTACTCGTGTTAAGAAAGAATAATTCGTTCGGCCTTCAGGCTCATAAAAATTTTGAAGTTTGGAAAAATTGTTAAGATTGTTTTTTTAAAAATCTCAATTAAAATTCGTTAGAAATGAATTAGTTTTTCATTTTTTTTATTTGCATTTTTACTTTTTAAACAATGTAAAATGGGTATAAACTCAAATTCGTCTTCAAAATTTGCTAGCGACTTTTCTTCTGAAGAAGAATTTGCGCGGCCACAGTTTTTAAAAATTCTTTGTATTTTATCTTTTATCGCAAGCGGCCTATTAATAATATTTTACGCTTTATGTACTCTTTTTTTGACCTTAAACGAAGAAATGATTGGAAATTTTTGGAACGAAGTAATTAAAGTTCAGCCATCATTAGAAAACGTTGATCCAAATATTTTTTTTCACGAAATAGGGATGTTGAGCATGTATAATATAATTGCAAATGTTTTTTCTTTAATTGGAATTATATTAATGTGGCGCCTCAATAAAATCGGGTTTTATATTTATTTGGTGGCAGAATTAGTCTCAAATTTTTTAAGTTTAAACTTAAATACAGGCGAAGCAGAAAAATCTTATTCAGGGCTAGTGTTTTATATTTTTATCGATTTGATTTTTATCGTACTATATTTTATGAATTTAAAACACATGAAAAGTAACAATATACAAACCCATCATTAAAATCAAACAATTTTTTAAATGCCCGAATCAAAGTACCCCAAAGGATTGTTTTTTTTAGTATTCACTGAATTTTGGGAAAGATTCGGTTATTATTTAATGATAGGAATTTTTGCATTGTATATGACAGCTGAAGTTTCTGAAGGAGGTTTTGGGTGGAGCAATGCTGATGCCGCAGATATTTATGGAACATTTATTGCTATAGCTTATTTAACTCCTTTTATGGGAGGGTTATTGGCAGATTTAAAATTGGGATATCGTTTTAGTATCACACTTGGCGGAATTCTTATGGGGATTGGATATTGTATGTTGGCAATTCCAGAAAAATGGGCTTTTTATTCAGCCTTAGCCGTTATGGTTGTTGGGAATGGTTTTTTTAAGCCAAACATTTCAACCTTGCTCGGCAATTTATTTAATGACGATCGTTATCGGCATAAAAAAGATACCGGCTATAATATATTTTACATGGGTATTAATGTGGGCGCTTTTGTTTGCAATTTTATCGCCGCAATTATGCGAAATAAAATTGGTTGGCATGGCGCTTTTATTACTGCCGGAATTGGCATGTTTATAGGCGTTATTACATTTTGGCTTGGAATGAAACATTATAAGCATGTTGATATTAGAAGAGAACCAAAACTAGAAGATAAGCCGTTTTTAATGCAATTTGTAAGTATTTTATTCTTGGGCCTTATTTTTTCTGTCATTGGCTGGTTCATCCCAGATAATATTATGGGAAGCAATAGCTCCGACGCTTTTTTTATGTTTTGCATCCCTGTGATATATTTTTTTGCTAATATTTATTATAAAGCCAGTGCAGAAGAGAAAAAACCATTGGGCACAATGTTTACAATTTTTATTATAGTGATTTTATTTTGGGCCATATTCAAACAAAACGGCACTGCACTTACCACTTATGCTAAATATTATACCGATAGAGAAGGCCCCGTAAAAATAGAAAAAATAGCAAAAGATTTTGGCTTTTTAGAAAGTATTAAAGCCGATAATTTAGAAACCTATCAGCTGGATAATCAGTTTAGGAAAATAATGGGGGCAAATGGAGAACCATTAAAACATTTCGATTATCCTCCATATTATAAAAACTTAGATGCATCAAAATTTCCCCCCAAGGGAGAATCATTAAATTTATTTAATACCGAAATCTTTCAATCTGTAAACCCTTTTTTTGTTGTTATTTTAACCCCGTTGGTCATTGCTTTTTTTGCTTTTATGCGACGCAGAAATAGAGAACCAACTACTGCTACAAAAATTGCATACGGACTTTTGGTTAGCGGTTTATCAGTATTAGTGATGATTGCCGCCGTTTATAGCTCAGATAACGGAGCCCATAAATCTAGCGCTTGGTGGCTAATTGGAAGTTATGGCGTGGTTACCATTGGAGAGTTACTGTTAAGCCCGATGGGGTTATCTATGGTGTCAAAATTATCGCCAGTTAGATTAACCGCTCTGATGTTTGGCGGATGGAGCTTGGCGACCTCTATAGGAAATAAATTAAGTGGTGTATTGGCAAAAAATTGGGATAATTTTGAAAATAAAGCGAATTATTTTTGGTTAAATTTTACTTTATTAATTTTTGCTTTTTTAATAATGACGATACTTTTAAAAAGATTAAATCTTGCGTTTAAAGAAAGATCTTAGGCCCAATCCCATGCTGAACGGTATAGACCGTTTTGTTCGCAATAGCTCAAAAAAGATTTATAAAATTTATTCGAGCTAATTGTTGCACTGTCTCCAATAACAACAAGTTTTTTCTTTGCTCTTGTAATTGCAACATTCATTCTTCTTAAGTCATTTAAAAAGCCAATTTCATTTTTTTCATTACTCCTTACTAAGCTAATATATATAACATCGCGCTCTTCACCCTGAAATCCATCTATTGTTTTTACACTTATTTCATCAAGCTTGCTTTTATTTAATTCTAAGCTCGTGAAATTTTCTTTTAACCACTCTTGCTGTTCTTTATATGGGGATATAATTCCGATGCTAATGTTTGGTAATTTTTCGTGAAGATTATAGTCGATCAATAATTGTTGTAAATGTTTATACAAAATATCGCCTTCTTTAGGATTATAATAGCTTAGTGTCTCTTGATTTTGAATTTCATCAAAACTACAGCCAGCAGTATCTATAAACTCAATGCATTTGTTTAAATAATGTTCTTCATCATTAATTAGCGCGTGATTTGAAACAGTATTGTCGGCAATTAATTCATTGTTGTAAAAATAATTATTACTAAATCCCATAATAGAATTACTCATTCTGTATTGCCGATTTAGCAAAACAACACATTCTGATATTTTAATACATTTATCTAAAAGCGTTTCAGCTAGACCTTGTTTTTTAGCTTCAATACTTTTTACAACTGGAGGCAATTGAAAATGATCGCCACATAAAATTAAGCGATTACATTTTAAAAGCGGAATCCAAATCATAGGCTCTAGCGCCTGAGAGGCTTCGTCAAAAAACAAGGTGTTAAATTTTTTCCGATGCAACCCTCTATGGCAACTTGTAACTGGGGTACAACAAATTACTTGAGTGGTTTTAAATAAATTATCTATAATAAAATCTTCTAATAAGCGAGCCTCTTTAATACAGTTTTTTGCTTCAGTATAAAATACGGTTCTTTGTTGCGCATCTTCTTTTCTAAATACCCGTTTATATTTACTGGCCATTTTAAAATATTCTTCAGCATTTCGCCGCAAATTTTTAATATCTTTATAGTAAGACGATGCTGTAATTTTTCCATCAAGACTACTTTTTAATAATTCGTCAGCCATTCTTGCGGGATGCCCTAATCGCAAAACATTAACACCTAAACTTAATAATTTTTCAGTTAATAAATCAACAGCGGCATTAGTAGGAGCGCAAACTAAAACCTGATTTTCACTTTGTAAGGTTATTCTAATAGCATGGGCTAAACTAGTAGTTTTTCCGGTACCCGGGGGGCCATGTATTATTCCAATATCATTTACAGACAAAATATGATGAACGGCTTTATTTTGAGAAACATTTAATTGAGGAATCAAAACTGAAGAATTTATTTTTTTAAACGAAAGCGGAGCACTTTTTTCAATCATTTCTCTCAACTCAGCAACTCTATTATCTTTTGCCTCAATCACAGCATCTAAAGCTCTTTGCATCTCATGATAACTATTATCATCAAATTGAATATTAATTCCCAGCTTGCCATCATAGCACCAATCAGGTAATTCGTCGCAATGAATAATTAATTTTAAACTATTTTTTGAAACAGACTTAATCGTTCCTGTTATTTCAAAAATCTCGTTTTTTTGATTACTAAATAAGGTTATATTTTTACCCGAGCTAAATTGGTGGGCACAGTTAAGATAAGAGGTACGCTCTATTTCTAAATGCAATAAATCGCCTGAGCCAAGCTCTTTTGAATTTATTTTAATAGGGTACCAAGTTGTACCATTTTTTTTTCGCTGCTCTAAATTAACCCGTAAAAATAATTCTTTGTATAAACGATAATCTTCGTCGCGTTCTATTTGTAAAAGTTGCTTTACGTTTTTTAGACGCTCAACGGCGCTAGAGCTTGGCATTATTTTTAATATTTAACATTAAATCAAAATATTAATTGCGTTAAAATTATTTTTAATTTTTGATTGCGAAATAATTTATTAAAATAAGACGCCACTTTCTTCAATCGAGTTGTCTTTTAAAGTATAAAACTTTGTTTGAATTAACTTTCGCCCCTGAATATATGTTTCGTAACTATCGGTATATTCAGTTCTATTTAGCATAACCGAATCATAATTTTCTGCCAATCCAATTAATAGCTCTGATGCTTCCCTGATAGCGAAGCGACCGCCTTCAGAACCAGTAATATAATCTACAAGATTATTTTTTATACAATAATTTGTAAATAAAGGATTAGATTTTCGGTGTATTAGAATTTTTAACCCACACATTTTTGCAATAGATAAATCTAGAACATCATCAAAAAAATAAGCAATTTCATCTGGTTTTATATTTTTAGTTTTGCAAATAAAATTCAGGGCATCATGCTTGTGTGAAATTTTAAAAAAAGAAAAGTCAAATCCTTCACGGGTACTAAAATAAAAAGCGCTTTCGTTTTTTTCGCCACTAATAATTCCACAAATGGGTAATCGATTATTTTTTAAAAAGTATGAATATCGGAGTAAATTAGTTCCCATGCTATCAACTTCACTAAAACTACTTCCTCCATTAGCTTGTTTTTCGCCAGAATTAAAAACGCCATCCCAATCAAAAATAAAAGCTTTAATGGTTGAAAGTTTATAGGCAATTAAATTTGGTTCAGATATAAACTGACCATTAATTTGTTTAAATTTTTCATGTAAATTCATAAATAGCAAATATATTTATGGGAATTAAAATTATTTTTTTAAAAATTTAATTAAAAACAAGATCCGAATTCTTAATAGCTATTTGTTGAGCAACATTTTGTGCTAGTTCTATAAAAGCGATTGATTGTGGCGTATTATCTTGAATTACAGCTGGACGCCCAGCATCCGAAGACTCTCTGATGCTTTGAACCAAAGGTAATTGTGCCAATAAAGGTAATTTTAATTCTTCAGATAAATTTTTCACACCATCTTTTCCAAAAATAAAATATTTGTTATCAGGAAGTTCATTAGGAGAAAACCAGGCCATGTTTTCTATCAAACCTAAAATTGGCACATTGGTTTGCGGTAATTGAAACAAGGCAATGCCTTTTCTTGCATCAGCTATTGCAACATCCTGAGGCGTACAAACAATAATTGCTCCAGTTAGTGGAATTTGACTACATAAACTAATTTGAATATCTCCAGTACCAGGAGGTAAATCAACAATAAGATAATCTAATTCGCCCCAAACAGTTTCATAAAATAATTGTGATAATGCCTTTGTTGCCATTGGTCCCCGTAATGCAATGACTTGATTTGGCCCAGCTAAAAAACCGATAGAATTTAATTTTATACCATAATTTTCTACTGGCGCCATTTTTTTTTGCCCATTAAATTCTTTGGAGCCAGGCCCCTCGTTGATTACTCCAAACATAATGTGTTGTGATGGGCCATATATATCAGCATCAACTAGGCCAACTTTTGCGCCTTGAAGCGAAAGCCCAAGTGCTAAATTTGCAGCAATGGTGCTTTTTCCAACGCCACCCTTCCCACTTGCTACAGCAATAATATTTTTTACATCTTTTAAGGTTGTTTCGTCTTTTTCTTTTTTTGTGGTAACGTTTGCTGTCATGTTAATTTTAACTTTTGCTTCCTTATCAACATAGTGTAATATAGCATTCATACAAGCATTATGAATCATGTCTTTCATTGGGCAAGCGGGGGTGGTTAAAACAACGGTAAAAGAAATATTTTTTCCCTCTACCGAAACGTCTTTTACCATATTGAGCGTTACCAAATCTTTTTTTAAATCGGGATCGTCTACATTTTTGAGAGCGTCAATAACTCTTTGAATGGTTATTTGCATATTATTACAGCTAACTTATTAAAATATTAAATTAGGAGAATAATTATTTAGTTACAGTTTTATTAACAGTTGTTGTAGTCGCTGAACTTGGCATGTCGGCAACGCTAATTGCTAATTTAATTGCATTTGCGATAGAGTCCTGCACTTCTTTTCCTCGTTTTACCATAATGGCCCTATCTTCAGCTGCAGGACCACAGGAATTATTAATTAAAATAATTATGAAGATAGAAAGCAGGAATAATTTTTTATACATAATTTCTGAGTTAAAGTGATTTAAATAAATAATGCACAAAGCTAAGAAAAAAAGAGAAAAGCCCCAAAGCAAAGCTTTGGGGCTAATCAATTAACTAACTAAACACAAATTTTTATTTTGCAGGAGTAGCAGCTTCAGTTGAAGCGGGTGCAGCCGTTGAATCAGGAACAACTTCTGCAGGTGCCGCAGCAGCAGCAGCAATTGAATCAGCAACACGAGTTGAATCAGCAATACGAGCAGCTTCAGCAGCTTTTTCAGCTTCACTTGAACCACCACCACAAGAAGTAGCTAAAACAGCTACAACGATAAAAGAGAATAATTTTTTCATTTCTTAATTTTTTAAATTGTTAATTAATTTCTCATTAATACTGAAATTTTAAAAAAGTAACCCAAAAAATAGGAAAATCTTTATTTTAGTTATTAAATAGCTGATAATGAATAGTATAAAAATAATTTTTCTCATTTTATATTATGTTCTAATTTATAAAAAGGGCTATATGATCCCTTTAAAATTATAATTTAAGAAAAACGGGTTACCTTTACATAAAAAAAGTATTAACTCTAGCAGAGCAAATATGCAAAAGCCTAAAGAGCAGTTTACCGATAATGATTTTTTGGTTGGACTGTTAAACGGAAAAAATGATGTGTTAAGCGCTTTGTACAAAAAGTATTATAACGTCGTTCTTAAATTTATTTTATACAACAGTGGAACCGCTGCATCAGCTCAAGATATTTATCAAGAAACAATTATTGTTCTTTTTGAATCAGTAAAAAAGCCAGGATTTGAATTAAAATGCCAATTGCAAACTTATATTTTTTCAATAGCCAAAAGATTATGGTTAAAAGAATTGAAAAAAAATGGAAAAACTTTTTTATTTAAAGAGGTAGAAGAAAATAAGATTGTAGACGTTACAGAAGATTTAAAAGACTATGATGAAATAGAGGCGAATATTGAAAAAATGAACAAAAGCTTAATTGTTTTAGGTGAACCTTGTTCTGAACTTATTAAGGATTTCTATATAAACAAACTTTCTATGGAACAAATCGCTGAAAAGTTTGGCTATACAAATGCTGATAATGCAAAAACACAAAAATATAAATGCCTTCAAAGGTTAAAAAAGTTCTTTTTCGATAAATAGATAGTTAAAAACAAAAAATGAGTACATTAGATTTATTTGACAATTATATTAATGGAAATCTTGGCCCAGATGAAAAATCTGAATTTGAGATTGTATTAAAAACGGACGAGTTTATAGCCAATGCTTTTTTTGAGCATGTGCATTTAATCAAGACTCTAAATCAAGCTCAACTTCGTTCGAATTTTAAACAAACACTAACCAAAATCCATCACAAAGAAATTGGCTCTGACTTAAATATTATTTCTATTAATAGAGAAGAAACTTTTTTTAAAAAATACACAAAAACTATAGTTTTAGCGGCTAGCTCCGCATTTATCGCAGTAATGATAACCCTATTTATTTTAAGTACTGGAGGATATCTCTCAAAAAAACAAAGCAATCAAATAACAGATTTGAATCGAGTGGGGTTAGAAAGAAAGTCTAAAAGTCAGTTAAATATTAAAGACATAAAAAGCAAAGCGCCAGAAATATTTTATAGCGCTGCCACTGTTGAAGGTAGCGCTTTTGCACTTAACAATAAAGGCTATATTATCACCAGTTTTCACATGGTAAATGGTGCCGATAGTATTTTTATTGAAAACGATCAAATAAATCGCGCTTGCACCAAAATTGTTTTTACAGACGCAAAGCTTGATTTAGCAATTTTAAAAATTGTAAATAGTGAATTGGTAGTTAAATGGAAGGTCCCATTTTCAATCAAAGAAAAAAATTCTGATGTAGGAGAAAAAGTATTCACATTAGGATATCCTCGTAATGAAATGGTTTATGGCGACGGCTCTTTAAGTTCATTAAGCGGTTATTCTAATAATAAAAGTATGTATCAAATTTCTATCCCTGTAAACCCTGGTAATAGCGGCGGACCCCTTCTGGACGAAAAAGCAAATATAATCGGTGTAATTCGTGGTAAAATTTCTGGAGAAGAGGGAACAGGATTTGCTATCAAATCAATTGAAATTTTAAAAGCTATTTCTGAATTAGAAAGCGATAGCTTAAAGCAAGAACTTATGAGTCAAAATAAGAGAAATCACAATATTAATAACCTTAAAAGATCAGAGCAAATTAAACTTATAAATCCATATGTTTTTAATGTTTTAGTTTATAAAAAAGATTAATCCAAGAGGGGTTCGCGCCAAAAATTTACAGTTTAAAATATGTCATATAAATAATTAAATTATTTTTAATTGGTTATTAGTAATGATTTTCTTTAAATAATTATATCTATTAAAAATTATTAACTAACTTAGTTCTCCCTAATAAAAAATACATGTTTGAAATATTAAAACACTTTGAAACTAAGTACGGCACCTTAAAGAAAAAAGGCTTAAGAATTGAAGGCCTTTCGATGATAGATCCAAAGCGTAAAAAACATGTAATTATGATTAGCAAGCCATTTATTTTTGATAATAGACAACTTCCTAAAACATACGAAGGCCTTGATATTAAAGCGAAAATAGAAGGGGACCTACCAAAAGAATTTTTAGTTAAAAAAGATGCTGTTAAAAAAGAATATGTGTGGGCACCAATAAAGTTTGAAAAGTATGTTGATCGTTGTACCGAAGAAATTAGAAAACAGTTTGGCAATCCATTAATGAGCCGTCAAGAAATGTTAGACGCTTTAGCTTTTGGAAATTTCGAAGAGCACAAGCGCAAGAGTATTCAGATGATGAAAGATGGAAAAATACCTCCGTTTAAATTGAATTAATTAAATTATTTTTATTACAAGTTTTAAACCTGAAAATTTTCAGGTTTTTTTATGCAATTATTTCTAAAACGGTTCTGAAAGCAGTGTATTTTTCGCCAAACAATTTTTTGTGTTCGGCTTGTAATGAAGTCGCAAACTTTTTTTGGTATTTTTCAATATCTTCCATTTTTAAAAAAGTATATTGAATAGAATAGGTGTGCCCTTCATCTTCGACATACAAAAGTTTTAAAATTTTATATTTAAAAAAACAACCCGTTTTCATAACATCTTTAATGTGTATTTCTTTCATCCATTTCAGCCAAAGTTGATGAGCATCTTCTGAAATATTAATTGTGATATTGTAAATAAACATTAGCTCAAAGTTAATTATTTAAATTTTCAATTAGTTATATAAATAATATTTATATGAACATAGTAAAAATAGCAATCAAACTTTCTAAAATTTAATAGTGTCTTATTATAATATTTGTAATTTTGCTTAAAATGAAAATTAATTTTATACAAGAATTAAGTTGGCGAGGATTATTACAAGATGTTATGCCAGGGCTTGAGCATTTATTAGAAAAAGAATTGGTAACAGGGTATATTGGCTTTGATCCAACTGCAGATTCCTTGCATATAGGGCATTTATCGCAAATTTTCACTTTAATGCATTTTCAAAAAGCAGGTCATAAACCAATTGCTTTGATTGGTGGAGCAACAGGAATGGTTGGCGACCCTAGCGGAAAGTCGGCAGAAAGAAATTTATTAGCAGAAGAAGTTCTTTTTAAAAATGTTACGGGAATAAAAAAACAGTTAGAGTTTTTTTTAGATTTTAAATCGGCCCAATTTGGAGCCGAATTAGTAAATAATTACGATTGGATGAAAGAATATTCTTTTCTTAATTTTATTCGAGATGTAGGCAAGCATTTAACCATAAGCTATATGATGGCTAAAGATTCTGTAAAAAATAGATTAGAAAATGGTATGAGTTTTACTGAATTTAGTTATCAATTATTGCAAGGCTACGATTTTTATTATTTATTTAAAAATAAAAATTGTAAACTTCAAATGGGTGGGTCCGATCAGTGGGGCAACATAACAAGCGGAACAGAAATAATTAGAAGAAAAGCTAATTCAGAAGCTTTTGGTTTAACAACCCAATTAATAAAAAAAGCCGACGGATCTAAATTCGGAAAAACTGAAAGCGGAACCATTTGGTTAGATAAAACAAAAACATCACCATATAAATTTTATCAATTTTGGATTAATACAAGCGATGTTGATGCAAAAAACTTTATAAAAATATTTACATTTTTATCAAAAAATACAATTGAAGAATTGATTATTGATCATGATAAAGACCCTGGAAAACGAATTTTGCAAAAGGCGTTAACAAAAGAAATCACAACCATTGTTCATGGAGAGGCCAACTATTTTTTGGCTATTGAAACAAGCTCAATTTTATTTAATGGGACTATTAGCGATTTATTTAATTTAAATGAGGACACCTTTTTAGATGTATTTGATGGTGTACCGCAATTTAATTTAAATAGAATTGATTTAGAAAAAGAGATAAACGTCTTAGATTTTTTGGTCGAAAAAACTAGCATTATGCCAAGTAAAAGCGAAGCAAGAAAATTAATACAGGGTGGCGGTATTGGCATTAATAAAGTAAAAATTGAAAGTCACGAATATAAAATAAGCTCAATAGATTTAATAAATAACAATTATATTCTAATTCAAAAAGGAAAAAGAAATTATTATTTGTGCATTATTAGTTAATTATGGCCTTAAAGCAATTTCAGCAATTAAAGTTGTCTCAAAAGTTATTGCCGCAACAAATACTTTTAATGAAGTTGTTGCAATTGCCAACCCTTGCATTAGAAGAAAGAATTAAAGAAGAATTAGAGGCAAACCCTGCTTTAGAAGAAGAAACTGATGGCGAAATAAATGATGAGGAATTATTTAGTAACGAAAATAATGATGATAACGATGCAGAGGAAGAATTTGACGATACTGACGAAATAAAAGAAGATGATTTAAAAACTTCTGTTAGCGATGTTGAGGTTGAAGATTATATGGACGCCGAAGAATTAGATTCGTATAAATATGAAATTTCTAATACAGGTCAAGATGATGATTCAAAAGAATTAGTAGTTGTTGGTGGATTGGGATTTCAGGAGTTATTAGAACAGCAATTAGGATTAAAAGAAATTACTGATTGCGAATATACAATTGGTGTTTATTTAATAGGATGTTTAGAAGAAGATGGCTATTTAAGAAGAGAGATTGATTTAATTGTTGACGATTTAGCTTTTAATTATAATATTACTACCGATATAACTGAAGTAAATAAAGTATTAAAAGTAATCCAAAGTTTTGACCCTGCTGGCATTGGAGCAAGATCATTACAAGAATGTTTAACCCTTCAGTTAGAAAGAAAAAAAGATAAAACAAAAGAAGTTTTTTTTGCTTTGGAGATTATTAAAAATTATATGGAAGAGTTTTCTAAAAAACATTACGATAAAATAATTCGTAAATTAGAAATAAACCACGACGAGCTAAAAGAAATTATTGAGGAGATTAAACACTTAAACCCCAAACCCGGCAATTCAGAAATAAAAGAAAGTAATTTTAGTACAATTATACCTGATTTTATTATTACAGTTAGTGATGGTATACCAGAGTTAAGTATTAACGGTAGAAATAAACCGGATTTAAAGATTAGTAAAGATTATACTCAAATGCTAAAAGAGTATTCATCAACTAAACAAAAAAATGCAAAAGAAGCATCAGGGTTTATAAAAAGTAAAATTGAAACAGCCAGCTGGTTTATTCAAGCAATTCATCAAAGATATGCAACACTCTCTTTATGTATGAAAGCAATTTTAGAACATCAGTTAGAGTATTTTTCAACTGGAGATGATAATAAAATAAAGCCAATGATATTAAAAGACATTGCTAATCGTGTAAAATTAGACTTATCTACAATTTCGAGAATGGCAAATAGTAAATATGTACAAACCCCGTACGGCACTTTTTTATTAAAGTCTTTTTTTAGCGAAAGCATGAGCACTGAAAGCGGAGAGGATGTAAGTAGCAGAGAAATAAAAAATATTTTAAAAGGACTTATTGAATTAGAAAACAAACAAAAACCATTAACAGATGACGAGCTTTGCTCGAAGCTCAACTTAAAAGGGTATAATATTGCTCGAAGAACTGTTGCTAAATACCGCGAGCAATTGGAAATACCAGTAGGTAGAATGCGAAAAGAGCTTTAAAATAAAAATGAAGATTGTTTTTAAAATATATGAGCTCTTTAAAAATTTGTTTGTTTAATGAATAAAAAATTTATATGTTTAAACAAGATTTTATGAAAAATTTATTGTGTTTTTTTTTATTATTTTTTATTTGTTTATGCAAATCCCAATCTCCGTCAGAGATTATAGGTAAGCCTATCCAAATAGGTAATTTAGAAATAGCACAATATGATTTTCCTAATAAAATGAATTGGTACGATGCTAAAGAGGTTTGTTCGAAATTAGGAGAAGGTTGGAGGTTACCAACTAAAGAGGAGCTTGATTTTTTATTTGAAAACAAAGAGAAAATTGGCGGCTTTTCAAAAAAGCATTATTGGAGTTCTTCTGAGAATTTTGGAGAATTTGCATGGAAACAGAGGTTTAAAAATGGAAACCAGCATTTCTTTTATGAGCAATTCAAATGTATCGTTCGAGCTGTTCGTTTTTATAATAATTAAGTAATTTGATTATTTTTTTCGGGGCTATTTTTTTCGATTTTTTTTGAGATAATTAAAAATGAGTTTACATCAAGAGTTGCCAGTATAAAAAATAAGCTACGACTTAATCTTGAAAATTGTTTATAAGAATTTAAACTCCACAAAATACCGTTGCACCAATTGCTTACTCTTTAAAAACTTTTAATGTTTGAGTGCTTCCCTTTTTAGAACTTAATTTTAAATAGTAAGCTCCAGCGCTTATAGAAGAAATATTAAGTTTAAAATCATTTTTATCTTTTGTAAAATTCGCATTTTCTTTTAAAATTAATTTACCTGCAACATTGAATAACTCAACGGCTACATTCAGTTCTTTTGGCACGTTTATTTTTAAAGTTATTTCATTAATTGCTGGATTAGGGTATACATTAAAACTTGTATTATTTGCTATCAAATCTAATATACCCAAGCAATTAATAACAGTAACTTCTACTGTTTGAGATGAAATACAGCCATTGTTAGAACTAGAAACAGTGTATGTAAAATTTATACCAAAAGTATAGGTAGCCGAAGCATTATTGCCTCCAAAATTACTCCAGGTATAAGTATTAGCCCCCGAGGCAATTATTGTTACAGGATCTTGATCGCAAACAGAAATACTATTGCTAGATAAAACAATAGTTGGCGTATTGGAAACTAAAATTGTTTTTGTGATTATTGCGCTTTGACCAAAGCTGTTACCTGAAATTAAAGAAATGGTATAAGTTCCAGCATTTGAAAAAGTGAGGGTAGGAGTTTGTATCGATAAAGAATTAAATGTTACGCCAGTATTTGGAGCAATAGACCAACTCCAAGAACTAGGGGTATTTGAAGAATTATCAGTTAAAGATTTGCTTGTACCAACACACATGCTACCATCAAAAGAAAAATCAGAAACTGGGGCAGCCGCTGTTTGAATAACATCTGCAGAATAAACACCTCGACCATAAGTAGCGGCAAAAATTATACCGGGCGACGCGGGCGTCATTTCCATATCCATTATTGGAGTATTAGGCAAGCCGGCATTATATAAAGTCCAGGTAGAGGATGAATTATCTTTATAATAAACGCCCACATCCATACCAATATAAATTCGATTATTTGAACTTGGCTCGTAAACAGAACAGTTGGCAGGCAAATTAGGAAGATTTGAACTAATATTAGTCCAAGAAGTACCGCCGTTTGTAGTTTGATAAACCTTTTGTCCAGCAGAATAGTCGCCTTTTGTTACCCAAGCTATATTAGGATTATTAGGATGAATTGTTATAAATGTTGGGTTACCAGGAAATGTTCCTGAAGCATTGGTCCAGGTTAATCCACCATCAATAGTTTTGCGGATGGAGCCAGAATATAAAACATAAATAACTTGATTATTTGAAGGGGCAATTGCAAATTCAATGATAGAGCCCGTTCCCCCAGTAGTTCCCATTTGGGTCCAATTTGAGCCATTATTTATAGATTTAAACATTTGATTACGCCCACCATAGATAGTATTTGTAATTGGATCTTGTTTCCACGGAGTTACCCAAGCTCCAGTGCCCGTAATTCCGTTTGTTATACTAGTCCAACTGACTCCACCATTAGTAGATCTATTAAAACTACCATTATATTGTTCGGCAAACATAATATTGTTATTTGTTCTATTAATAAAACAATCCATACCATCGCCGGCTAAACTAGCGATGTAATTTAAGCCGTTTTTAATATTAGAACCATTATCTTGATGTCCAGTAATCCATAAATTAGGGGTAAGAGCAGAGAGTCCAATTTTATAAATTTGAGCTATGTTTCTTTGAGCAGTAATGTCTACCCAAGAATTACCGGTATAATAAAAGATTCCTCCATCGTTACTAGAATAAAGGCGACCATTAGGGGCATATTCCAATTCATGAATATCAGCATGAACGTAGGTTGAAGAATTACCTATCCAACAACCAATATTTGACCAAGAAGAGCCATTATTTGTAGATCGCCAAACATTTACCCCACCAACAACAATTTCGTTTGAATTAGTGGGCGAGGCAGCAATAGATAAATCATACCAGCCCTGCCCTTGACCAGTAGAAGTACCAGAGCAAGAGTTACCAATAATATTTGGCGAAGTAGACGCGGTACTGAAGGTGACACCACTATCGAATGAACGGTAAAGACCTAAAAATTGGCTATCGGCGCTTTTACTTGCTACCACATAAACGTTGTTGGGTGATATAGGTGTAACGGCAATTTGCATGCGGTTGGAGCCAGAAATTGGTATTCCAGATGAAATTGTTGTAAAGCTTGAGCCACCATTTGTAGATCGAGAAAAAACTGTACCAGTAGCATAAACAATATTTGGATTTGTAGGATGATATTTTAAATCCCACGTAAGATTAGAATTAATTGCAATAAAAGATAGGCCTCCATTGGTACTTTTATAAATACCCACACTTGTTGCAACTAAAATTACTTGAGGGTTGCTTGGGTCGATAAGCACCTTACTAATCACTCTATTTTGAGAAACAGAAAATGTTAAACCACAGGCAAACCAAGAAAGGCCGCCATCGGTAGTTTTTAATAAGCCGTCAGAAGGAGAAGGGTTACCTGAATTAAGATCATCTGCACCACCTGTTGCTAAATACATAACTAAGGTATTTGTTGGATCGATTGCTAGATCAGAAACAGCAGTTACTGGTAAATTATCAGTATTAGTTGACCATGAAGTGCCGCCATTAGTTGTTTGCCATAAACCCCCATAAGCAGCTCCAGCAAAAATAGTGAGGGTATTGCTTGGCATAAAAGTTAAAAAGTTATCACGACCAGCTTTTCTGGCAAATCCACCAACTAAACCAGTGGGAGCACCCATTGGGCCGACCGGAACCCATGTGGCAGATGTTGGAGCTGCCACTTGTAATAAGTTATCGCTTATATTTATATTATTTTGTGTTAAGAAATCAGTATAATTTTTTGATAATTGAGATAATACAGATAAGTCTCCACTGGGATAAACTCTTGGGCCCACAAAATACTCCCAACGTTTAAAGGCCTTATATCCTGTACTTTTTATGGTTATGTCTTTTTCTTTAAACGAGCTATAAAATTCTTTCTGTATTTCATAAAAATTAGCGTTCGGCTTTGAAGCCATTTCAACCCACTTTTGAGCAATAAAGTTTGTTGAATTTAAGATTGATAATAAAACGATTATTATTTTTTTCATTTTTGGATATATTTATTTATAACACTCTAAGATACTTAAAAGTTTATTTCATAGCAATATTTTTTATAATTTTTTTATTAAGCGCAATAAAAGATTAATATAAAAGAAGAGTAAAAATCGATTAAATTTGATTATGCGGATATTTAAAAAATGTAGTATAATAATTATTTTTTTTGGGGCATTAATTGTCAATGCACAAAAAAAAACAGTAAATTTTGAAGTTAATTATAGACAGTATTATTGCGGCGGAGCTAGGCCCTCAGAAGAAATAATGGCTAATTTAAATAAATTAAAGCCTTATAGTTATCAATCAATAATTATTATTTCTTCTAAAGGAAAAGTGGACTCAGTTAAAACTAACGAAAATGGAGAGGTTAAAATTAATTTAAAACCAGGCAAATACAAGGCGTTCGAAGCCTGGCGATATTATAAAAAAATACCAGCAGATTTTTCAATTGGAGATTTTGATATCGTTTGTTTAAAAACAGAATGGAAAAAAGAGATAAAAGAAATAATTATAACCGTAAAAGAAATAAAAGTAATAGATAAGAATGAGATTATTTATACTTGCCCTTGGAATACCCCTTGTATTTTAGATTCTCGAAGACCACCTGTTGCAGAATAAAATTATTTTATTGCTACCTAATCAGGATAAATTAATCAGTGCTTAAGTATGATTTTAAAAGCTGATTTAATGAAAACTAATTTTTCGACCGAGTTCATTATTTTAAGATCTTTAACAAATGAAGTTTCTTCATTTAAAAATGCTAATAAATTAACGGGGGAGTTTTTTTTAAATAAATCGATAAAAATTTTTTTCGAAGATATTTTTTTGTCATTCATTACATTTAATAAAACCGAATCGTAAAAAAGATATTTTTTAGAACGGCTTGAAGCAATTATTTTGTTTTTATTTTTTTCTAATTGAGAAATAATTTTTTGACAATTTTTTTGAATGAAATAAAAAGTAAAACCGGTGCTAGGCTTACTGTTTCCACCAGCTGTACCTATATTAACAATATTTTTACCAAATTCATTAGTAAATTTACTTTCGGCCATAGGGATTGATCCCTTTTCGGTTTCAATAATTTGATAGGTTTTTATAGATAAATTATTTTTTATATAATTATTTAATTCATAATTATATTCATCATCATCAATTGTATTAGGCGAAAAGCCTGTGTATTCTATTAAAGCTTGGTTTTTATTTTGAGGAATTATATAAACAAAGCGACAATCGTTTTTTTGATCGACAGAAAAATCCATAAATATAGGATTGTTAGTATCAAAATCATATTCGGAGGTTTTGATAAGCCAGCCTTTAAAATGCTGAAGATAATTAACGTGATTAGATTTAATTTTTTGAGTTCGAAGCGCGCTATTAAAAATTAATTTAGATTGGTAAGTTTGATTGGAGCAGGTTAAAATTCCAAGATTGTTTTCGCTTTTTATATCAATAATAGAATCAGTAATGACATCAAATCTATGATCTTTTTTTATAACACCTATACAAAAGGAATAAAAATCTATTCCCTTAATCATACAATAAAAATAGGGGCTTAATTTTATTTTTTTTTCAAAGTTGTTGCTTTTAAAAATAAAAGAATCCCATTTATTAAAAATAATATTATTATACCAATTATTTTTTTCTTTGGTCCAAAAGCACCAGGTTCTATCATTTTTATTTTTAAGGTCTTTATCTATAAGCAAAACTTTATCAAATTTTACTTTAGAGGATATTAATTGCATTGCCATAGAAAGGCCGGCACATCCCATGCCAGCAATAATAAAATCATATGAAATACGAGAAGACATTTTTAAAAACTATTTATTAGCAAGCTTTAGTTTTTTTGCTTCGGCAAAATATTTGGGATGAATAAATAGCATACCAAAACTTTCGCCATCTTCTTTACCTATGTGTTTATGGTGCATTTTATGAGCTCTTCTTAGTGCTAAAACGTATAAATTTTTTGATTTAGTTAATACTTTAAATCTTTGGTGAATTACAATATCGTGCACAAAAAAATAAGCTAAGCCATAAAGCGCAATTCCAAAACCAACCCAAGTGTACCAAGCATATCCATTCATCATACCCAGCATAATACATAGCCAGCTGGGGATCGCGTACATTAAGAAAAAAATATCGTTTCGTTCAAACCAGCTCGAGTGGTCTTTTTTATGATGATCTGAATGGAAAAACCACATTGAGCCATGCATAATATATTTATGATTAGCCCAAGCAGAAAATTCTGTTAGAGCGAAAGTTATTAATACAATAAAAATATTTAAAAAAATAATCATGATGATGTAAAGTTAAAGTTTTTGAACAAAAGAATTAAACTAAAAAAAAGTAGTTGTAAGCCAATAATTATTGCTGCAATTTTAACATTGCATTTTAATAAAGTTTTAGAAAACAATAAACTTGAAATAAATGAGATGCAAAACCAGGCCAAATAGTTTTGAAAGCCAGCGATTCCATCGGAAAAATACCAAAAGTCAAGTTGGTTGGCTAATTGTTCAATCAAATAATCTACTGAAGTTGTAATTAATGCCGAAAGAATTGATTGAGCCACGGGCGTTTTAAATAATTTAGAACTGATTGAAAAACTAGTAATAATTAATAGTGCCCAGTTTAGCGAAATTGTTAAAGGCACTCCAAATAATTTGTAACCAAGTGCATTACCGTAATAGTAATCTCCAAAAACATAAGATGTTTTAACGCCAATTACTTCACTCGTAAATCCAATTAAGGCGATAGAGAAAAAAGCTAAAGCGAATTTTTTATTTGTAATGGGTTGATGAATTAGAAAAATAAATGTCGTTAAAGTTAAGGTAAGTGGTGTAAATGGGATAAAAAATATGGGATTAATAACAAAGCCTATAGCTCCAGAAACATAAACTAGAATTAAAAAATAAAGCGAATATTTTTTTAAAAAAGTTGGCATTAGTTTTGATTAGGAAATAAATTATCTACAATTTTAGCACTTAGTAAACATAATGGAATTCCGCCACCTGGATGAGCGCTGCCACCAAGAAAATATAATCCTTTAATAGAGCCACTAAAGTTAGCATGGCGCAAAAAGGCCGAAAATTTATTATTACTTGCATTGCCATAAAGCGAGCCGCCCACCGATGAGGTTTGCACTTCAATCCCATAAGGGTCTAAAACAGCCTCTTCGATGATGTGAGCCTCTAAGTTGGTGTTTAACATTCTATTAATTTTCGAAAGCACTTGTTTTCTTAATTCTGCGCCATAAGTGATAGGTTCTTTTTTTGTGTTGTGTGGGGCATTAACCATCACAAACCAATTTTCGCAATTTGGCGGAGCATCTAATTTACATAATTTAGAGGTAATATTGATATAAATTGTAGGGTCGTGATAAGGCTTTTGTTCTTTAAATAAGCAATTAAACTCTTGCTTATAATTTTCTGAAAATAAAATATTGTGAACATCTAGCTCATTGAATACTTTATTTATTCCAAAATAAAAAACATAAGCACTACTAGATTTTTCTTGGCTTAATAATTTTTTTGGTATAAATTTTTTTGGCAATAAATGTTCATAAACTGAATTAATATCCACATCACTTAATACAGAGCCGCATTCATAAAACACACCATTACTGGTAAGGCCCTCTACTTTGTTATTTTGTATATTAATTTTTTCTACAGGAGCATTTAATTTAAATTCAACTCCTAAATTTAAGGCAAGTTGATGTAAATGTTTTGTAATTTGATGCATTCCGTTTTTTGGCAAATAGGCCCCAAAGCCAAATTCTAAATGCGGTATTATATTTAATAAGGCTGGCGCTTTAAATGGGTTTGAGCCATTGTAAGTGGCGTATCGGTCAAAAATTTGAACCGTTTTATTATTTTTAAAAGTAATTGCATTTTGATAATGCATGGTTTTTGATAAATTTAGTTTTGGAATACACAAAATACCCCTAAGGGTTTTAAGGTTTAAAAAGTTTTTTATTTTACTCAGTGATTGAGTTAAAAATAAATCGGCAGTAATTTTATAATAAAAAGCACTTTTTTTGAGGTGATTTATTACAACGGTTTCATTTTCATTAAGTTTTTCAGATAATTCTTTTGCGAATTCGTTGATTACACCACTTGCTTTAATTTTAGTGCCATCTTCAAAAAAATAATGGGCCAAGGTGTTGAGTTTGTTGAAAGGCATACGAATTAAACTATTGTCACCGTCACTTAATTCGTCAATTAAATGGGGCATGGTGAGTAAAGATGGGCCTTTATCGAAACGGAATGATCCTAATTTTAGTTCAGATAACTTGCCGCCTAAATAATTATTTTTTTCAAAAACTGTAACTCGATAACCTTTTTTAGATAGACGAATTGCAGCTGCCAAACCAGCAATACCCGAACCAATGATATTTATTTTTTTATTAATATTTTTTACCATAAAAGTACGATTTTTAAACAATTTTATTTGAAATTTGTTTAAATTTGTGGTTCATGAAAAAGAAAAAAGTTGCCATTATTGGAGCGGGATTTAGTGGGCTTTCGGCAGCTTGTTATTTAGCCAAATGGGGCCACGAAGTTTGTGTTTACGAGAAGCATAATTCAGTTGGAGGCCGTTCGAGATGTTATTCAGAAGATGGTTTTTTGTTTGACATGGGTCCAAGTTGGTATTGGATGCCAGACGTATTTGAAAAATTTTTTGGTGATTTTGAAAAAAAAGTATCAGATTATTATAATTTGGTAAGATTAAATCCAGGATATAGAGTATTTTTTAAGGATGATGATTTAGATGTTCCAGCATCTCTAGAGGATTTATATATGCTTTTTGAAAAATATGAACCTGGAAGTAGCCGTAATTTAAAAACTTTTTTATCCGAGGCGGAATATAAATATCAAGTGGGAATTAATAATTTTGTTTATAAACCAGGTATTAATTTTTCAGAGCTATTAGATTCAGAATTAATTAAAGGAATATTCAGACTTGATGTATTTAAAAGCATGAGTAAGCATGTTAGAAAACTATTTAAAAACGAAAAACTAATTCATTTACTTGAATTTCCTGTTTTATTTTTAGGTGCATTACCTCAAAATACGCCGGCCCTTTATAGTTTAATGAATTACGCCGATTTAGTTCTAGGGACTTGGTACCCAATGGGAGGGATGCAAAAAATATCAGAAGGCATGTATAAATTAGCCTTAGAATTGGGTGTAAAATTTGAAACAGAAGCAGATGTAACTAAAATATATGTTGATCAAAAGCTTGCTAAAAGCATTTTTTTTAATTCAAAAAATACAGCAGAATTTGAAGCAGTTATTTCATCGGCAGATTATCATTTTACTGAACAAAAGTTATTAGAAGCAGTTTACAGAAATTATAGTGAGCCCTACTGGAATAGCAGAAAAATGGCGCCAAGTTCTTTGATTTATTATGTAGGTTTAAAAGAAAAAATTCCGAATTTATTGCATCACAATTTATTTTTTGATACAGATTTTGAGAACCATTCCCAGCAAATATATACCAACCCTCAGTGGCCAAAAAATCCTTTATTTTATGTTTGCTGCCCTAGTAAAACGGATCAATCTATAGTTCCACCAAAGTGCGAGAATATCTTTATTTTAATACCTGTTGCCCCCGATTTAAAAGACAATCAAGAAATTCGAGATAGTTATTTTAAAATAGTAGTTGAACGAATAAAGTTAAAAACAGGGGTAGACATTTCGACAAAAATTGTTCATTTTAAAAGTTATGCACCAAGTAATTTTATTATGGATTATAATGCTTTTAAGGGAAATGCTTATGGCTTAGCAAATACATTATTTCAAACCGCCCACCTTAAACCGGCTATTAAAAATAAAAAAGTTAAAAATTTATTTTATACAGGGCAGTTAACCGTACCTGGGCCTGGGGTTCCGCCTTCAATTATATCCGGTAAATTAGTTGCCGAGCAGGTATTAAACTATTTTAAAAATTAATTGTTTAAAAAGAGTTAAATTTGAATATAGACAGATTTATATGAAACATTTATTTGATGAGGTTTCTATCAAAATAAGCAAAACTGTAACTAAAAAATATAGCACATCTTTTAGTTTAGGTATTCGGTTTTTAAATATAGATTTTCGAAATCCAATTTATAGTATTTATGGTTTTGTTAGATTTGCAGATGAAATTGTAGATAGTTTTCACGAATTTGATAAATCAACATTGTTATCTGAATTTAAGCGCGACACTTATTTAAGCATCGAGAGAAAAATTAGTTTAAGCCCAATATTAAATAGTTTTCAAGCTGTTGCTAATAAATACAATATCGAAAAAGAATTGATTGATTCTTTTTTAAGCAGCATGGAAATGGATTTAAATAAAAAAGAGTATACCGTAGAAAGTTATAAAAAATATATTTTAGGCAGCGCCGAGGCAGTTGGATTAATGTGTTTAAGAGTTTTTACCGAAAATAATAATGGACTTTACAATGAGCTTAAGCCCTTTGCAATGTCTTTGGGATCGGCTTTTCAGAAAATAAATTTTTTAAGAGATTTGAATGCGGATTACGTCGGAATGGGTAGAATCTATTTCCCTAATATCAATATTAAGGAGTTAAATCAAGAAAGCAAGCTTGACATAGAAAACGACATTGAATTAGACTTTGAAGAAGGGCTTATTGGTATTCGTAAGCTTCCTAAAAAATCTCGTTTTGGTGTTTATGTTGCTTATATTTATTATCGCGCCCTATTTAATAAAATAAAAAAACTACAACCTCAATCTATATTAGAGGAGCGAATTCGTATACCAAACTCTCAAAAAATAGTTTTATTTGCCGGAAGCTATTTGCGTAATAGTTTTAATTTATTGTGATAAATTTTTTAATTATAAGTTTTTATTTTTTTTCTTTTTGTTTAAATTCAGATTTAAATAAAATGAGAAATTTATTTCCACTTATAGATAAAAAAGAAAGTTCAGCAATTGCTTTATTTAATATTTCAAATAACATTATAGGAATTTCTCAACCGCTTAAAAATGCTTATAAAGCTGCAGCCCAAATGGCACTTGCTAAATATAAATTTAATCCTATCAGTAAATTAACTTATTTTAATGAAGGAAAAGAAAAACTAAACGACTGTGTATTAAAAGATAGCGTAAATATTGAAATTCGATACATTAGACTTGCTGTTCAAGATCATGCTCCTAGTATTTTAAATTATCAGAAAAATATTATTCAAGATAAAAAATATATCTTACAAAATATACATAGTTTGATACAAAAAGACCCTAATCTTTTCTTAACCATTACGAATTATTTGCGTTTAAATAACCATTCTATTGATTTGAAAAAATAAAATACAATCAATTTCTTTAAAATTCTTTTATAAATTAGGCACATAAATTTATCCACAGAGCCTTAAAAGTCTTTTATTACTTGTAAATTTAATTTCCTTTATGAATATTTATTAAATTATATTGATAAAATATATTTTTAAGATTTGAAGCAGAAAAGAATAGCATGATAACAAAGCAAACTGAAAAAAAATTATTTTTATTAGATGCTCTTGCTTTAATATATAGAGCATATTTCGCTTTTAGTAATAACCCGCGCATTAATTCAAAAGGATTTAACACTTCGGCAATTTTTGGATTTACAAATACCCTATTAGAAATTTTAAATAAAGAAAAGCCAAGCCATATTGCGGTTGTTTTTGATGTGGAAGGACCAACGCAAAGGCATATAGAATTTGAATCTTATAAAGCCAATCGAGAAGAAATGCCCGAAGATTTAAGAAAATCAATTCCCATTATTGTAGAATTAATTAAAGCTTTTAATATAGAAGTTTACGGTATATCGGGTTTTGAAGCCGATGATGTAATTGGAACCCTTGCCATTAAAGCCGAAAAAGCGGGATTTACAACTTATATGATGACCCCAGATAAAGATTATGGTCAACTAGTCGATGCAAATACATTTATTTATAAGCCTGCCCGTTTAGGTAACGGAGCCGAAATACTTGGGGCCGAAGAAATTTGTAAAAAATGGGAAATAAAATCAGTTTCCCAACTAATTGATATTTTAGGATTAATGGGCGATAAAGCCGACAATATTCCTGGCATTTCAGGAGTAGGAGAAAAAACTGCAATACAGTTAATAAAAGATTTTGGTAGCATCGAAAATATATTACAAAATACACATCAATTAAAAGGAAAGCTCAAAGAAAAAGTTGAAAATAATAAAGACATTGCCATTCAGTCTAAAAGATTAGCCACAATTATTTTAGACTGCCCTATTGAATTAGAAGAAGAAAAATTAGCCATAAAAAAATTAAATAAGCCGGCTTTATTAGAAATTTTTAAAGAACTAGAGTTTAGAGGGTTTGCACAAAAAATTTTAAATGAAGATATTGCTTTAAACGAAACAAAAATTATTGAAAAACCAAAACAGCAAAGCGCTCAAACCGATTTGTTTGCCAGTACAGATTTATTTTTGCAAGCCTCAGATAATAATTCACAAAAAGAAACAGCTGCTAATTTTAAAACTATAAATGAGGTAATTCATAATTACGAACTAATTGATTCAACAGAAAAAATAATTAATTTAATTGCACTTTTAAAACAACATCACGAGTTTTGTTTTGATACTGAAACCACCTCACTTAATACCTTAAACGCAGAATTAGTTGGATTTTCTTTTTCGGTAAAAGAACACGAAGCATATTACCTGCCAATTAACGAAAGTAAATCATTAGCCTTAGAACAAATAAATTTATTTAAGCCAATATTCGAAGACGAAACAAAAACGCTTATAGGCCAAAATATTAAATATGATTATCAGATTTTAAAAAACTATGGGTTAGATATTAAAAATAAATTGTTTGATACCATGGTAGCTCATTTTTTAATAATGCCCGACATGAGACACAACATGGACATATTGGCTCAAACATATTTAAATTATACGCCAGTAAGCATTAGCACTTTAATTGGTAAAAAAGGCAGCGATCAATTAAGCATGCGCTCAGTTGACATAAATTTGATTAAAGATTATGCCGCCGAAGATGCAGACATTACCTTGCAATTGAAAAATAATTTTGTTTCTAAACTTATCCAAAACGATCTTGAAAAACTATTCATTGAAGTAGAACTCCCTTTAATAATAGTACTCGCTAATATCGAACGCGAAGGAATTAATATAGATGTACCAGCTTTAAAAGAATTTTCTGTACAATTACAAAACGATATTGCAGTTGTAGAGGAAGAGATTCAAAGTTTTGCAGGTACAAAATTTAATGTGTCTTCACCTAAACAAGTAGGTGAAATTTTATTCGAGTATTTAAAAATAATAGATAAACCAAAGAAAACAAAAACAGGTCAGTACGCAACAGGCGAAGACGTGTTAAGCAAACTAGAAAGCTTGCATCCCATTGTAGCAAAAATTTTAGATTATCGCGAATTGGTAAAATTAAAAAATACATACGTCGATACCTTGCCCGAACTTGTAAACAATACTACCGGCCGAATTCACACCTCATTTAATCAGGTTGTTGCCGTTACAGGTAGATTAAGTAGCGATAATCCTAATCTTCAAAATATACCTATTCGAACAGAAAAAGGCCGTCAAATTAGAAAAGCATTTATTCCTCGCGACGAAAATCATATATTATTAAGCGCCGATTATTCTCAAATAGAATTAAGGATAGTGGCCAGTATTAGTGGTGATACAAACATGTGCGAAGCATTTAGATTAAAAAAAGATATTCATACCGCTACCGCTGCTAAAGTTTTTGGCGTTAACGAAGATGAAGTAACTAAAGAAATGAGATATAAAAGCAAAAGCGTAAATTTTGGAATTATATATGGACAAGGCGCTTTTGGTTTAGCATCAAATTTAAATATTCCTCGAAAAGAAGCTCAGGACTTAATTAATAATTATTTTAAAGAATATGGAGCAATCAAAAACTATATGGATGACACGATTGAGTTTGCTCGAAAAAATGGATTTGTGAAAACGTTATTAGGACGAAAACGATGGCTGAGCGATATTAATTCGAATAATGCAACAGTAAGAAATTATGCCGAAAGAAATGCTATTAATGCTCCAATACAAGGCAGCGCCGCAGATATGATTAAAATGGCCATGATTAATATTTATAACGAATTAAAAAACAATAATTTTAAAACAAAAATGCTTTTGCAGGTTCACGACGAATTAGTTTTTGATGTTTATAAACCCGAATTGGAAATAGTTAAACCTATTATAGAAAAATTAATGCGCGAGGCACTTCCTCTAAATGTTCCGATTGAAGTTGGTATAGGAGTTGGATTGAATTGGCTAGAGGCACATTAAATTTGTTATTTTAAAAATTAATTAATTATCATCCTTAAAGTGAACAACTTTAATTATTATAAAAACTTTTGTTGCATCTTTTACATAATTAGCTTCTAAATCTTTAGTCGTTTTTCCCGGTGCTAAAGCTGAAATAAAATTATCCGATTCCCAACTACCTTCTCTTTTGCCCTTATAATCGCCAAAATTATCATAAAAATTAGCGATCCATTTAAGTCCATCTACACTTTTTGTACCATTATTTTTAAATTCAACATAATAGCCAATATTTTTTCCTAAAACTTTTTGCGTGTAAGTTTTATATACCTCAACTTTATTTTTCCCTTGATTAATTTGTTGGCAAAACATATAATTATTTGAGAATAAAAACAATAAAAACACGAATATTAATTTTATTTCAGTTATAGGCATGACTAATTTTTCAAATTTATTATTCAATTAACTAATCTAAACAAAACTATTTAGATTAAAAATTTTTATATATTTACTTAGCTCTAATTATTTGTCAAAGCTAAATTAATTTTAAATAATGAAAAATATTATTATAAGCGTTTTTATTTTCTTCGGCTTATATTCAAAAGCTCAATCTTCCTCAGATGCCGCCGTTCAAATTAACGTGTCTGTTCAAGTAAATCCTACTCAAATTACTTTGAACTGGATTGGAAACGCAAGCTCCTCACAATATCAAGTATTTCGCAAACTAAAATCAAGCGTAAATTGGGGAATAGCTATTGCTAATCTCAGCGGAACAACTAATCAGTATATTGACAATACCATTTCTGTAGGGATAAATTACGAATATAAAATTGTTAGAACAGGCGTCGGATATGTTGGATACGGATATGTTAATTCAGGCATTCGTGTTCCCGAAATTGAAAATAGAGGCAAATTAATTTTAATGGTTGATAGTAATTTTATTTTACCATTAGCTAACGAAATATCTCGTTTTATTAAAGATGTTGAGGGAGACGGTTGGGAAGTAATTAGGCACAACGTTTTAAGAACAGGCTCTGTAACGCATATTAAAAATTTAATTTTAAATGATTACGCGATCGATTCAACTAAAATAAAAGCCTTGTTTTTATTTGGCCATATTCCGGTACCATATAGTGGAAACATAAATCCAGATGGCCACCCCGATCATCTGGGCGCATGGCCCGCCGATGTTTATTATGGCGATATTGATGGAATTTGGACAGATGTTTCAGTTAATTCCACTACAGCTTCGCCTGCTCGAACACAAAATTTTCCGGGTGATGGAAAGTTTGATCAAAACGTAGTTCCCGGTAATGTGGAGTTACAGATAGGCCGCGTAGATTTTAATGGCATGCCTAGTTTTACTTTAACCGAGCAGCAATTACTACAAAATTATTTAAATAAAAATCACGAGTATCGAAAAAAAATATTTATACCCAATAAACAAGCTCTTATTGACGATAATTTTGGATATTTTAATAGCGAAGCTTTTGCTGCAAGTGGATACAAAAATTTTGCAGCGTTAGTTGGCCCCTCTAATATATTTGCAACAGATTATTTTACAAGTTTAAATGCGAATAGTTATTTATGGTCTTATGGTTGTGGAGGCGGAACCTATAATAGCGCCAGTGGCATAGGCACAACCGCTAATTTTGCTAGCGCCAATTTAAAAGGAGTTTTTACAATGCTTTTTGGTTCTTATTTTGGCGACTGGGATTCACAAAATAATTTCTTAAAAGCTCCTTTAGCTCAGGGCAAAACTTTAACCAACGTTTGGTCAGGAAGGCCTCATTATCAATTTCATCATATGGGCTTGGGCGAAAATATTGGATACGGGCTTTTAATTACTCAAAATAATTTTAATGGATTATATTATGCTAGCCCTACTAATATTACAGGCAAATGGATTCATAATGCATTAATGGGAGACCCCACCTTAAGACAAGATATTGTTGCTCCAGCGTCAAATGTTATTGCCACTAGATTAGGCAACAATTGTTTAATTTCTTGGGCGGCATCTTCCGAAACCAACATTATAGGATATAATATTTATTCTAAAAACGACAGCGCTACAAATTTTGTAAAAATTAATTCTGCGCCAATTGCCGGCAATACCTTTACGGATAATTGTTTAATTTATAAAGGCGTTTACACTTACATGGTGCGAGCTATAAAATTAGAAAGCTCGCCGAGCGGCACTTATTTTAATATGAGCGAAGGTATTGCCGATACCGCCTATAACATGAGCAACATCGCTTCTATTGCTGCGTTTACCAATTCTGTTGTTGGAGCCACTGTTTTTTTTACGAACACTTCATCAATTAATTCTTCGTATGTTTGGGATTTTGGTAATGGCGCCACAAGTAATTTAGCAAACCCTAGTTTAACTTATAATTTAAATGGCTCCTATAACGTGATATTAATTGCTACGCACCCATGTCTTACAGATACTGCCATTTGTACTATTAATATTTATGAAGTAGGGCTTAATCAAAATAACATTGAGCAAACCATTCAGGTTTTTCCTAACCCAAGCAATGGTAAAATTAGTTTAATTTTAAATTTTAGCGATATGGCTGATCTTGTTTTATATAATTTAGCAGGCCAACCTATTTTTAATCAAATGGGGATAAGTAGCTCTAAAATAATAGAATTTGGCCATTTAGCCAAAGGAATATATAATTTGCAAATAAAAACAAACAACAAGTGTTTTAATAAAAAACTAATTTTAAAATAATACATTTATAAAAAAATTTAACGCAATTTATTTTAGCTTTAAATTTATAATATGATAATGCGGCTTTAATTTTTGATAGTTATGATGGGTCACTAGATGAACCCGTATTTATTTTACAAATTAATACCCCACAAACATATGGTCTTGTTGATTTTTTCTATGAAGAGAGAGATACTATTGGTAATTTTAGAAAAATATGCCTCCTATTTGTTTTACTTACCAATTGGTGTCTTTAAACTTTTTTTGTGTGGTTGATATAGGTTTTTTATTGGGTCTTCCTTGGGTTGGGACCTTATTATTTTGTGGTAATTGTTCAGAGATGACTTTTTTTACTATTCGATATAAATCTGACTCAGTAAGTTTTATAATTTTTTTCATTTTAATTTTTATTTATAAATATCTCAAATGAAAAAAAAGATCGAGTTTTAACCTGACCTTTTGAACTTTTTTTAAATTAATTCTTGTGAAAATCTATTCACAATTAATTTTCCAAGTGTTGGCTCAACCATAACTCCTGTCCAAAATTTATTTTGTAACATGAATTTATAATTGTAAGAAACTCGATTTTGTTTGAAGTCAACAACAAAATTTTCATATGATACTATTTCGCCGGTTTTATCGGGATCTTCTTTCATCTGAACTTCTTTACTTTTAAGGAATAATTCTACTTGTATAGTATGGTCATCCAACTTTTTAATTGATGTAATTGAATCTATACCGAAATGAAACCTTTCATTATATAAGTAAAGTATTTTTTTCTTAATAAAATCAAATTTTCTTTGAAAGTATTTGTTAAAATTATTGTTAAGTTGTGGGGTAATAGCCCGAAAATATAAGGGCCTGGAGGCCGAATCAAAGGGAAAATCCCCTTGTTTTGCGTAATATCAATCTTTGGCAGCATAGTGTACTACGTTTTACAATTCTATCTAAATCTACTGGTTGTGCGAATACTTATCCAATATTTAGTCCGAGGATTATTACGACTGTTTTCATAGGTCACTATTATTATTTGGATGATTTTTTAAATATTTTGATATTTTTTTAGATTTTTTTCAATTTTAGATGCTTTAGACTTTATAGTATTTATTTTTTTGTAATCGTTTAGTTTGAACTATTTTTTTTATACGAGAGATTAAGTTTTGATTCGGTTTTAAAAGGCGATTCAAATAAACTTAAAATTTGATTAAAATTATTCATACAATCTTTTGCATATTTTTCGTGATGTTCTATATTATAATCTAAATACCAATCAACTTTTAAATATTGGCGTTTTAGATTTTTTTTGGCGCTGTAAATTTTATTAATACTTTCCTCATAAAATAAAGAGTTAAGGGCAAAGGCCTTTTTTAGGTTAGAAAAGTTCATAATTCGATTGTAAAGATCTGGACGATGATCTTTGGCATAACTAAGGTAAGCACCAATAAACGATCTAAATTCATAATAGGCATAATAGCTTGAAAGAGCCGATTTGTAAAAACAAATAGCGGTAGCTGTATCCAATTGAGCTAAAGCATTTTCGTAGGCCATTAAATCTGCTCGTGTGCCATTTTGGTAAGCGGAGTATTCGTCTATTAAACCCCAAAGACCATTTAAATTTGCAGACACATAGCTTGAGGCACCTATGTATGTCTTAAATCAAAATAATTTTTGTTCAGCATCAGTTGGCAAATAATTGTGAATGTTTTCTGATTTAAAAAAATCGGGTATAATGCTTTGCTCTTCATCACTGATAAAGATATCTATTCCGGGAGATACAAAAATGTTATCATGATTATTTCTATGATGAGTAGATTCATGAATTACAGTACCAAATTCTTTGATTAAATCATTTTTATTCGATTCGTCAAATTTTTTTTTCAATTAGTATATCGTTTTCATAACTAATCCAGTTTCTTGGACCCGAATAATTTTCCTGAAGCAAATTGATGTAAGTCTGAGCAAAAATTCTGGCAAAATTCAAAAAAGCATTTTCCCATAATCTTTATTAACAATAGTTTCAACCAGTATTGTTGTTTTTAAATTGGGATTAATATTGCATAATCCCTTAAAGGCAATCAGCGTTAAAAATACGATGATTAAATATTTAAAGTTTGCTTTCATCTTTACCATTCAAACGTAAAAAATGAAAATAGTTACAAAAAATAAAATTTTAACAAATCCTCTTTTAACAAGGTTAGATTAATTTATCAGATTAGCCGGGCTGTTTGATTTGTAAAGGAATATAAATTTTAATATTAATTTATTTTTTTGGCAGAATGAGTTAACTCAATTAATGTTCAAAATCAATTTCGTAAATTTTTGGCCAAAATTTACCAGTTACTAAAATCTTATCATTAATAGAGTCATAAGCAATACCATTAGTTTCTGCAATTGAAGGATTAATTTTTTTCGCCTCATCAAATAAAGCATTAATATCTATTTTGCCCACCACCTCACCATTGCTTGGGTTAATTTTAACTATGGTTTGTGTTGTCCACACATTTGCATAAATAAATCCATTAATATATTCTAACTCATTTAAATTATCTAAACCATAACCAGCATCGGTTACCGATAAATTTTTTACTAAGGTAAAATCGTCGGCATTTAAATAGCTTAAGTTAAAAGTTCCGTCGCTCATAATAATATAAGTGCCGTCGGTAGTTAGACCCCAGCCCTCTTTATTGGTGTAAGAAAATTGATTTATTTTTTTAAAAGTTTTAGCATCGTAAACAAAGCCAATCTGGTTGGTATAAGTTATTTGACAGATTTTATTTTTAATAAAAACCAAACCTTCTCCAAAATAAATATTTTTATCTAGCTCGACTTTTACATCAATTTTACCAGTTTTTAAATCAACTGGTCCAAACACTGATTTTGTTTGAGGCAAGTTAGAAGGAGAGCCAGTACTTTCGAACAGGGTGTTGTTATAAAATAATAACCCCTCGGTAAAAGAGCCAATGTCGTGTGGATATTTATTAGTTACGCTATATTGAATTTGAGCAATAGGATTTTTTATTTCGCTGAGGTCAGAAATTTTTTCGGATTTAGCTTTTTCGTTTGAACAGGAAAAAAAAAATAGCATACCACAAATAATAATAATTGTATTTTTAAAATAAATTATCATAAGAGCGGTTTTATATTTTCCATGTAGCACCTTCTTTAGTATCTTTAATTTGAATACCTGCATCATTTAGCTTATCCCGAATTTTATCGCTTAGTTCAAAGTTTTTATCAGTTTTTACTTTTGTACGAATATCTATAATTAAATCCATTACTTTTGATAAAGCTTGGCTTGTTTTAGAATCGATTTTTTCATTCTTTAATCCCAGTACATCAAATACAAAATTTTGATAAATTGATTTTAATAAATCAATATCATCTTGTGTAAGTTTTGTTTTTTTATCGTTAGCCGAATTAATAATTTTTAGGGCATCAAATAAATGTGCAATTAAAACAGAGGTATTAAAATCGTCGTTCATTGCAGCATAACAGTTTAATTGCAACTCAATAATATTTTCGTTAGATATGGAATCGGCTTTTAAATAATTTAAAGTATTGTAACCTTCCATCAGTCGCTCAAACCCTTTTTCGCTAGCCTGAAGAGCATCATTACTAAAGTCTAGCGGGCTTCGGTAGTGAGTTTGTAACATAAAAAATTTAACTGCCATTGGCGCATATCCTTTTTCTAATAATGGATGATTGCCAGCAAATAATTCGCCAGGCAAAAAGCCATTGCCTTTACTTTTCGACATTGTTGCGCCGTTAACGGTCAGCATATTGGTGTGTAGCCAATAATTTACTGGATTTTTATTACAATAGGCTTGAGATTGAGCTATTTCGTTAGTGTGATGAGTTGCTTGCAAATCCATGCCGCCGCCATGAATATCAAAAGTTTCGCCTAAATATTTTTTACTCATGGCCGAACATTCAATGTGCCATCCCGGAAAGCCTGAGCCCCATGGAGATGGCCAGTGCATTATAGTTTCAGGCTTAGCTTTTATCCAAAGAGCAAAATCTAAGCGACCCCTTTTTTCATCTTGGCCGGTAAGCACTCTTGTTCCATCGAGCAACTCTTCTAATTTTCTATTAGTAAGTTGCCCGTAATTAAATAATTTATTATATTTTTCTACATCAAAATAAACGTTGCCATTTATTTCGTAAGCTAAATTTTTATTAATAATTTCTTTAATCATTTCAATTTGCTCGCAAATATGGCCGGTAGCCGTAGGCTCAATGCTTGGTGGAAGGGTATTAAATTCTCGCATGATGTTGTGAAAACCAAGGCTATACTTTTGAACTATTTCCATTGGCTCAAGTTTTTCGAGTTTTGCTTTTTTCGCAAATTTATCATCACCCTCATCTTGATCACCCTCTAAATGTCCTGCATCGGTAATGTTTCGAACATAGCGCACTTTATAACCAAGGTGTAATAAGTAGCGATAAATTAAATCGAACGAAATAAATGTACGGCAATTTCCTAAATGCACATCACTGTATACGGTAGGGCCGCAAACATACAATCCCACAAAAGGAGAATTAATAGGCTTGAATTCTTCTTTTTTTCGAGTAAGTGTGTTATATAAAACTAAGGGCTGCACAATGCTCTAATTTACGGCAAAAAACTAGACCAAAAAGAATCGAATAAAAAATAATTTAAAAGGGAAATTAAATAAAAGTTTTAAACTCAGTAAAATTTTTAAAAAGGTTCATTTTTTTTGATGGCAATTTATATTTTTCGTCTTCCGAAAAAAATAATCGTCCACTAAATAAAATCTCTGTTTCTTTTAATTTTTTAGTAAAACTATTTAAATAATCGTTAAGACTTATACCTTTTAGCGTGGCGGTTAAAATTGAAACAATTACATCGGGATTTATGGAATTTACAATTGAGTCAAGGTCATCAAGAGGCACACTTTGCCCTAAGTAAAGACATTTATATCCTCTGGCTTTACATAAATAACAAGCGTAGAGAAGACTCATTTCATGAAGCTCTTGACTGGGCAGATAAAACAAGTAGGTTTTAGGATTATTTGTTAACACAGGTGGTAATTTATCTATTCCGGCTATTAATTTTTGACGAATAAGATTTGAAATATAATGCTCTTGAGCAGGCGTAATGGTCCCAGATTGCCACATATTGCCCATGTGTTGAATAAAAGGAAATATTATTTTTTCGATTGTATTTTCAAAACCAAAATGAATAATTGACTTATTAATGGTATTTTCAAAACGATCTTCGTCCATGTTTAGTAATGAAATTACTAAACTTTCTATTTGTAAACTTTCTTTCTTGTAGTCATTAAAAAACTTCTCAACTTCGGTGATTAAATTTTCGTGATTTAGTTTAGCAATAAATGAAATTTTGTAACCATTATTATTAAGCAAAGAAACGTTGATTACTTTTTTTAAATCAGCATCGTTGTAATATCTGATATTAGTTATGGTTCTTTTTGGGCTTAAAATATCGTAACGCTGTTCCCAAATACGAAGCGTGTGAGCTTTTATGCCAGAAATGCGCTCAAGATCTTTTATGGAATATTTGGTAGACAAAATTTAAAACCTATACAACAAATAAATAGACCCTTTGTTTAAAGAGGGCCTTTTATTTATTAAAATAAAATATAAATTATTTTGTGCCTTTCGCCCCGTTGTTTTTATTAGGAGCCGGCATTGTTTTATTGCTGTTGTTAGAAGAGTTATTTGTACCTGGGATAACAGCTAAAGGCATAGTTTCTAATTTTTTTCTAACAGAGGCAAGAACATCATCGCTGGGCTCGCTATAAAGTACCGAAGTGCTTTGAAGACTAACGTCTAAAACATATTTATAGCCACCTTCTTTAGCAACAGCTTCAATACCCTTTTTTGCTTTTGAAATAATTGGTGCAGTTAATTCGGCTTGTTTTCTTTGATAATCTTGCCCTGCTTGAGTTTTAAAGTCTTCAATTCGTTTTTGAAGTTGTTGTAAATCTTCTTGTTTATTTTTTTTAAGAAGGTCGCCCATAGTAAGTTCTTTTTCTAAGTAGTCTTTATATTTACTTTCAAATTCGGTTTGCATTGCAACAATTTCTTGTTCAAGGCCTTTTAAATAGATTTGAGCGGCCTCTGTAGCAGTTTTTGTTTCAGGCATTAATCCAACTAATGAGTCGAAGCTTAAATGAGCTATTTTTTGAGCATTTACCAAAGAAAACGTAGTGGTTGCCGCAATAATTAGTATTGCTTTTTTAAATAATAATTTAGTCATGATTTTATATTTTATTTTTACAAATGTAGTTTATTTTTTATAACCAAGAACAGTTAATACTTCATCACTTTTATCGTATTTTGTACTAGCGTAAAGCAGCGAAATTTGCCCACTTTTATCCATAATAAAGCCTAGTCCATTTTTTTCGGCCACAGCTTTAATGGCGTTATAAACTTTATCCTGAATAGGCTTAACCAATTCTTGGCGTTTTTTAAATAACTCTCCATCTACACCAAATCTTTGTTTTTGTAAATCTTTCACTTCTTTTTCACGATTAATAATTTCGTTTTCTCGTTTTTTTTTCATCTCATCGGTAAGAAGAATAGCGTCTGCTTGATAGGCCTTATAAAGTTTATCTACTTCTGAATATTTGCTGTCAATTTCTTTTTGCCAAACTAGGCTAGTTTTGTCTAGTTCGCTCTGAGCAGCTTTATATTCAGGAATTTGGCTTAGAATATATTCGCTATCAACATAACCAAACTTAGCGCCACTTTGAGTAAAGGCAAATAAATTACTTAATAAAATAACAAGTAAAAATGCAGCTTTATTTTTCATATTTTTTTTTTAAAATTAAGAATAAAACGAAGTAAAATTGCAAATAGAGTGTAATTAACATATTTTAAATTACAACTCTCCAAGGGTTCCGCCAATAGTAAAATGAAATTGTCCATTTCCGTTGCCATTAGACGGATCATTGCTTCCATTAGGCTTATCAAAACCCCAGCCATAGTCGAGGCCCAGCAATCCAAACATAGGTAAAAACACTCTTAGGCCAACGCCCGCACTTCGTTTAACATCGAAGGGGTTATATTTTTTAAAATTATTCCAAGTATTTCCTGCCTCAGCAAAGCCTAGAATAAAAATAGTAGCTTGTGGATTTAAACTAATTGGGAAACGCAATTCCATGGTATAGCGAGAGCAAATAGGGTCACCTAAATTTGATGAAACACTATTGTCTTTATAGCCTCTTAATCCAATAATTTCTCGCGCTACAAAGTTTTGGAACCCGCTGATTCCGCTTCCACCCATATAAAAACGCTCAAATGGAGAAACGCCAGTTTGTTTATTATAATAGCCCAAAAACCCAAACCCAACTTTTGTTCTAAGCACCAAGTTTCTCGCCTCTTTACCTTCGGCAGCTTTTTTATTGGTAAGTTGGGTAAACCATTCGGCTGTGATTTTATATTTTTGGTACTCGATAAAACGATAACGTTCGGAGTTACTTAATTTAGAATAATCTTTTTCATTTAATAATGAGTATGGAGGAGTTAATTGACCATGAATTAAAAAAGAAGAGCCTGATTTAGGATAAATTGGAGCATCTATAGAGTTTCTCGAAATATTGATACCAAGATTTAAATCGTTAGAGAAACCAGTTTTTATAATAAATGCATTATAATTATTTAAATCATAATAGTTGTAACTAATATTTGCATTTAAGTTAAAATAATTATCTGGCCATTTTAATCTTTTTCCTATACCAACAGCTGTTCCATAAATACTCATACTTTGACGATTTGGATTCGATGCAGCAGCACCAGTTGAATTAAATAAAGAATGAAAGGCAGAAACCGAAAGCGAGTTAGGTTTTTTACCTCCCAGCCAGGGTTCGGTAAACGAGAAGTTATAAGATTGATAGTAAACGCCATTAGTTTGGGCGCGAATACTTAATCTTTGTCCATCGCCACTTGGTAGAGGCCTCCACGAATCTTTTTTAAAAAAGTTTTTTGTCGAAAAGTTATTAAAGGTAACGCCAAGCGTACCAACAATCCCTATGCCACCTACTGGACTTCCACCAGGAGTAGAATTAATTGAGTTATTACCACCCCAACCGCCACTGAGCTCAATTTGATCGTTTGATTTTTCTTCAACAATATATTCTATATCAACGGTTCCATCTTCCGCATTTGGACTTGGTTTCACGTCCAGTTTTTCAGGGTCAAAAAAACCTAGTTGAGCTAATTCTCTATTGGTACGCATGATGTCTGAACGCCTAAACAATTGGCCTGGCCTTGTTCTAATTTCTCTAAAAATAACATGATCATTTGTTTTTTCGTTTCCTTTAACAGTTATTTTATTAATAATAGCTTGTTTGCCCTCATACATTAAAACATCAAAATCAATTGTATCGTTTCTTATATTACTTTCTTGCTGATTAGCTTGAAAAAAAAGATATCCATCATCTAAATATAAACTCGAAATGTCGTAACCATTAGGATTCATAAATAATTTTTGATCAAGTTTACTTTGATTATAAACTTCGCCTGGCTTTATATTTAAAATAGTATCTAGCTGCCCATTTCTGTATTTGGTATTACCAAACCAGTTAAATTTTCCAAAATAATATTTGTGCCCTTCGTCAATTTTTATGTCAATTGCCACTCGACTTGGGCTTATAAAATATACAGAGTCTTTTATTATTCTTGCATCCCTGAAACCTTTGGCATTATATTTTTCTATAATAGCAGGTAAATCTTTTTGTAAATTACCCTCTAAATATTTTCCATTATTAAAAGGATTATACCAGCGTAGGCGTTTACTATCCTCTAATTTTCTTCTCAGTTGCCAGGCCTTAAAGATAGTGTTGCCAGAAATATTAACTTCTTGAATTTTAATTTTTTGTCCTTTTTCTACCGAAATAGTAATAATGGTATGTGGTGTTTTTGAATTAGGGTCTTTAGTTTGAGTTATATCAATTTTATTAAAAAAAAATCCTTTGTCTAAAAAATAATCTTTAACTATATTTTTAATATTGCCCAAAGCGTAGTCTGTAACAACTCGCTCTTGCATTAAGTTAATTTTTGGTCTGAGGTCTTCGGCCTCGCCTTTTTTTATATCGCCACTAAATTTAAATTTTGTTAATCTTGGTCTTTCGGTAACTTTTATATTTAGAAATATATCGTTGCCAATTATTTTATTTTGAATAATTTGAACATCTTCAAAAAGCCCTTGTTTCCATAATTTTTTAATGGCTTCAGAAATTTTATCGCCTGGCACAGCAATTTCTTCGCCAGCTATTAATCCGGATAGTAAGCTAATAACGTTTTTATCAGTATAATCTGCACCTTCAATTTGAATAGGGGCCAATCTATATTTTTTTGGATTACGAGCAGAGTTCAGAAATAAACTGTCTGATACTTGAGAATATACAGATGAATAAAAAGATAAAAAGATAAAAATTTTTACAAGCCTTTTATTCATTTAGATGGAGGGGTTAAAAGCTGGTCGCTAGTTTTTCCAAATCTACGCTCTCTATTTTGATAGGAAACAATTGCTTCAAAAAAATCATTCTTTCTAAATTCAGGCCATAAAACATCAGTAAAATAAAATTCTGCGTAAGCCAATTGCCATAATAAAAAGTTACTAATTCGCCTTTCGCCACTGGTTCTAATCATTAATTCAGGGTTAGGCCATAATCGAGTATTTAAATGCGAATCAATAAGTTCAGATGTTATTTCATCAGGCGAAAGAGTTCCTGCAGCAATTTTATTACCAATTTCTTTCAATGAATTTGTAATTTCCCATTTACTCGAATAACTTAGCGCAAGGATAAGGGTAAGTTTATTATTTTTTGAGGTAATTTTTATAGAGTTTTGAAGTTGATTTTGGCATGTTTCGGGCAGGCTTTTTAAATCGCCAATCGCTTCAAGGCGAATGCCTTTATCGTTAAGATTTTTTGTTTCCGAACTAATCGTTCCTACTAATAATTCCATAAGTCCATCAACTTCTTCTTTTGGTCGGTTCCAATTTTCGGTACTAAAGGCATATAAAGTAAGAAACTTTACACCAATTTCTCCGCAGGCCTCAACGATCTCTCTAACTGAGTTAACACCTTCGTGATGGCCAAAAATTCTATCTTCACCTTGTTGCTTTGCCCAACGCCCATTACCATCCATAATAATAGCAACATGTTGCGGAATGGAGGATTGATTGATAGATTGTAAATAATCCATAGGGTTACAAGTAATACAAAGATAATAAAATGAGCAAAAGCGACTAATTTAATTTAGTTGTTTTTAGTTTTTTAACAACGAAATTGAGAAAGATAAAATTATAATTTTGTCATGTGGGCGTTTAATATTATTTATATAGCTTGAAAAATCATGATTTTTTATAAATTAAAAAGACGATTTTTTTTAAGTTATTAATAATTTGTATATTTGATTTAAAATTTTGAATGAAAAATTTAAAATATTTATTTTGGTTAAGCTTTTTTTCAATTTCAACAGCCGCTTGTTTAAAGCTAGACCCAATTCCGCCCAAACCGGTATTAAAGATAACAGAGGGTCCATCTGTAACGGATATTGAAGGTAATCAATATAATACTGTGGTAATTAATACGCAAACCTGGACAACCAGTAATTTAAAGGTTAGCAAATATCGAAATGGAGACACTATTCCTCAAGTTCAAGATTCTATTATGTGGAAAAGTTTAACATCAGGGGCTTGGTGTTATTATAATAACAAAGCAACTAATGATTCAATTTACGGAAAGCTATATAACTGGTATGCCATCAATGATACAAGAGGTATTGCACCAGAAGGGTATCATATCCCATCAAATGCTGAATGGAAAGAAATGACTAGTTATTTAGGAGACCAAAGTTTAGTTGGAGTAAAATTAAAAGCAACTAGTGGATGGGGAATTGGTGGTATTGAAGGTAACGGTTCTAATTCAGGGAAGTTTTCGGGTCTTCCTGGTGGTACAAGAAAAGAAACAGCAAAATTTGATTATTTACTTTTTTATGGCTATTGGTGGACCTCTTCTAGTGTTGATTCTACTAATGAATTGGGACAGGACGCTTGGAGTAGACAGCTTAGCTACGATGATGATATACTTTCAAGTTGGGAGGATTCGAAAAAAAGAGGGTTTTCTTTGCGCTGTATAAAGGATAAATAATTTGATTTAGGGATTATTTTTTATTAGGGGAAATAATAAACAGAGTAAATTTTATGATATAAAATAATCAACTTGTGTGATCAGCAATAATTAACCATTTACCATTTATTTTTTTCCAAAGCAAAGTAAAATGTCCGCCCATTGGCTTATCTTTTTTTAGTGCCCACTGCCCAATAACAAAAATATTTTTTTTAGAAAGTTGAGTGGCCTCTATAATGGAAAAAGTTAAAACGCCCATAGCTTCTTTATTTGGATAAGATATTAAATAATTATTTAAAGTTTTTTGCCATCCACAAGTAATACCTTTGCTCCCTATAAATTTTAAACTATCGTTATTCCAATAATAATTCATAAAGCCATTAACATCTCCATTATTCCAAGCTAGCTCTTGTGCTTCCATATTTTCAAGGACTTTTTTTAACCCTTTTTGAGAAAAAGAAAAGAAAGAAGTAATGATAAAAAATAAAACAAATTTTTTTTTCATATTTTTAATTAGATTAATTCGTGACTACTATTTTGTAAGAGATACTTAAATTTTGAATTTCGATTTTTCTTAACTTAAAGATATGCATATCTAAATAAAAATTAGCTTTTCTATTAATCTAAATATTTATTATTTTTAATATTTTTAATTTTTTTATATCTTTGTGATCAGTTCTTTAAAATACTTATTAAGAAAAGCTGAGGGATACGCCCTAAGAAGCTTTACCAACCCTTAAAAAGCTATTAAGCAAATGAAAATTATTCTTCAATTTTTTCATCATTCGCTTTATAGCTAACGAGAAGGTGGAAATTCGTTTCGATAATAATCGAAAAAAATAAGTCGGAAACAATTAGTTTATCAAATTTAATATGCACTAATCCCTTCTGATTTTAAAAACAGAAGGGTTTTTTATTTTATATATGACAACAATACAACAAGAGTTAGAAAAAAGAGTTTTAGTTATAGATGGTGCTATGGGCAGCATGATTCAACAATATAAATTAACTGAAAAAGATTTTAGAGGTAAGCGTTTTTCGGATTGGCACAAAGATTTACAAGGCAATAACGACCTGCTATCTATCACCCAACCTCAAATTATAAAAACAATACATAAAGAGTATTTAAAAGCAGGGGCAGATATTATTGAAACAAATACTTTTAGCGATACAACAATTGCCATGGCCGACTACGACATGCAGGAATTTGTTTACGAATTAAATTTTGAATCTGCTAAACTTGCCAAAGCCTCAATTTTAGAGTATAAAATCGAATTTCCTGAATTTGCCCATATTCCAAAATTTGTTGCCGGCGCCATTGGGCCAACCAACCGAACGCTCTCTTTATCGCCCAATGTTAACGATCCCGGTTATAGAGCCATAACTTTTGATGAATTAGTTGAAGCTTATACTGAGCAAGTTCGTGGATTAATTGACGGAGGCTCAGATTTATTATTAATCGAAACTATTTTTGATACACTTAACGCTAAAGCCGCATTATTTGCTATACAAAATTATTGCGAAAGTATTAATAAAAAAATGCCTGTGATGGTTTCGGGAACTATAACCGATGCTAGCGGAAGAACTTTATCTGGTCAAACTACCGAAGCTTTTTTAAATTCCGTTTCGCATGTTGACTTATTAAGCGTTGGCTTAAACTGTGCATTAGGCGCTAAAGACATGAGGCCTTATTTAGAAGAGCTATCAAATAAAGCACCTTTTTATGTGAGCGCTTATCCAAATGCGGGTCTGCCAAATCAGTTTGGCGAATACGATCAAGACGCGCACGAAATGGGCCACCAAATCGAAGAATTTCTAAAAGCAGGATTTTTGAATATTGTAGGAGGATGTTGTGGCACAACCCCAGCTCATATAAAACGCATTGCCGAAATTGCAAAAAATGCAATTCCACGAAAAAAGCCAAGCGCCGATACCATAATGCATTTAAGCGGATTAGAGCCTTTTTCTCTTACCCCCGAAAGTAATTTTTTAAATGTGGGCGAACGAACAAATGTAACAGGCTCAAAAAAATTTCTGAGGTTAATTAAGGAAGGAAATTATGAAGAAGCCCTTTCAATTGCAAAAGATCAGGTTGATGGAGGCGCCCAAGTTATTGATGTGAATATGGACGAAGGCATGTTAGACGGAGAATCAGCAATGACCACTTTTTTAAATTTAATTGCTTCTGAACCCGATATTTCGCGAGTGCCGATAATGATTGATTCTTCAAAGTGGTCGGTAATTGAAGCTGGACTGAAATGCGTTCAAGGAAAAGCAATTGTAAATTCGATTTCATTAAAAGAAGGCGAACTTAAATTTATTGAACAAGCCCATAAAATAAAACAATATGGCGCGGCTGTAATTATTATGGCGTTTGATGAAGTAGGGCAGGCCGATACGTTTCAGCGCAGAAAAGATATTTGCCGCCGCGCATACGATATTTTAGTAAACAAAGTACATTTTCCGCCACAAGATATTATTTTTGATCCAAATATTTTTCCTGTTGCAACAGGAATGGAAGAGCACCGTCTAAACGCCTTAGATTTTTTTAATTCAACAAAATGGATAAAAGAAAATTTACCTTATGCAAAAGTAAGCGGAGGTGTTAGTAATGTCTCTTTTTCTTTTCGTGGAAACGATCATGTAAGAGAGGCTATTCACTCTGCCTTTTTATACCACGCAGTAAAGCATGGAATGGATATGGGCATTGTTAATCCAGCTCAATTGGAAGTTTACGATAATATCGAAAAAACATTGTTAGAATTGGTTGAAGATGTTTTATTAAATAGAAGAAATGATGCAACCGAAAGATTAGTTGAACATGCTGAATCTTTGAAAGGAATTACTAAAGAAAAAACTGAAAAAGACCAAGAGTGGAGAAAAGGAACGGTTGAAGAAAGATTGAGCTACTCGCTGGTTAAAGGCTTAGTAGAATTTATTGATTTAGATACCGAAGAGGCGCGACTTAAATTAGGTAGGCCATTACATGTTATTGAAGGTCCATTAATGGATGGAATGAACATTGTTGGCGATTTGTTTGGCAGCGGAAAAATGTTTTTACCTCAAGTCGTAAAAAGCGCAAGGGTAATGAAAAAAGCAGTTGCTTATTTAGAGCCTTTTTTATTGGAGGAGAAGAAGAACAGCCAATCCCTAGCCCTTTCCGAAGGAAAGGGGACAGAATTCGGCTATGAGTGGGCTGACCCGCAATACTATACTCTATTAAAAGATTTTGCTAAAAATCATAGAGCTAATCCAACTCAAGCAGAATCAATTTTGTGGGACTGTCTTAAATCAAAAAAACTCGAGAATTATAAATTTAGGAGGCAGCATATAATTGGAAAATATATTACAGATTTTGTTTGTTTAAAGAAGAGGTTAGTTATCGAAATAGACGGCTTGATTCATCAATTGCCGGAAATAAAGGAAAAAGATGAATTTCGTCAGTCTTGGTTAGAGTCAATTGGATTTACTGTTTTGAGATTTACGAATGATGAAGTACTAGCAGATATTGATGCTGTTTTAAATCAGGTACAAAAAACCTTACATAACCAAAATGACTATAACGAGCAAAGAAGTGCAGAAGAAGTTCCACCTTCGGGGGTCAGGGGGCGTGGAAAGATTCTTTTGGCAACGGTTAAAGGCGATGTGCATGATATTGGTAAAAATATTGTTGGCGTTGTTTTAGCTTGTAATAATTATGAAATTATTGATTTAGGCGTAATGATTTCTTGTGATAAAATTTTAGAAGAAGCTAAAAAAAATAACGTAGATATTATTGGCTTAAGCGGTTTAATAACTCCTTCCTTAGACGAAATGGTTTATGTTGCGAAAGAAATGGAGCGTTTAAACTTTAAACTCCCTTTATTAATTGGAGGCGCTACAACTTCAAAAGTACATACCGCCGTTAAAATAGCTCCAAACTATTCGGGTCCGGTTGTTCATGTAAACGATGCCAGTAAGTCTGTTCCGGTTACAAGTAGTTTAATTTCAAACGAATTGCGCCAAGGATTTATTGATAACTTAAATAAAGACTATGAGCGCGTTCGAGATCAAAACAAAAATGCTCAATCTCAAAATAAATTAATTTCATTATCCGAAGCGCGGCAAAATAAATTTCAGATAGATTGGTCCAAAACAAATATTACCAAACCTTCTTTTATTGGAAACAAAGTGTTTAATAGCTACGATTTAAAAGAAATTTCAGAATACATAGATTGGACTCCTTTTTTTCACAGTTGGGAAATGAAGGGCTCGTACCCAAAAATATTAACAGATGCAACTCGCGGAATTGAAGCAACCAAATTATTTAACGATGCTCAGAGTATGCTCAACAAAATAATTTCACAAAAATGGTTGCAAGCTAATGCAGTAATTGGAATATATCCAGCAAATACGATAAACGACGATGATACCGAAGTTTATGATGAAAAAGGAAATGTATTAGCAACATTTTATTCGTTGAGGCAGCAAAGTAAAAAACCTGCAGGCCAATATAATGTTGCTTTATCTGATTTTATTGCTCCTAAAGGAAAGCAAGATTATTTAGGCGCTTTTGCTTTAACAACAGGTATTGGCATTGATGAGCATATAAAAAAGTTTGAAGCTGACAACGACGATTACAGTGCCATTATGTTAAAAGCATTAGCAGACAGATTAGCCGAAGCCTTTGCGGAGTTAATGCACAAAAAAGTACGAACCGAAATTTGGGCTTACGCAAAAGATGAAAATTTTAAAAATGACGACTTAATTAAAGAAGAATATGACGGAATTCGTCCAGCGCCAGGCTACCCCGCGCAGCCAGATCATACCGAAAAACTAACCATTTGGAAATTATTAGAGGTTGAAAAAAATACCGATATATTTTTAACAGAAAGCCTTGCCATGGTTCCAACTGCCGCTGTTAGCGGACTTTATATGGCGCACCCACAATCACATTATTTTGGTTTAGGTAAAATAAATAACGAGCAAGTTCAAAGTTATGCCGAACGAAAAAAAATAAAACTTCAAGAGGCTCAAAAATGGTTAGGGCCCGCTATGCTTTAAAATTAAATTCACTTTGTGAATTTAATTTTATGATTATCTTTATAGATAATATCTTTTAAATTCAATTAAAACAAACGAATTTTTTTAGATGATTACCAGGTATTAAACTATGAAAAAAATATTTTGTTATTTATTTATTTATTGTTTTCATAATTTTTCAGCGCAAATATTAACTACCAAACAAGAAAATCAAATTAATTTATTGCTGGCTAGCAAATTTCCAGAAACCAAGTTAAATTCTAATAGTTTTAATAATGGAGCAGCTTCTTTTCAATACATTGGCAAAGAGATCTTTTATAATTTAAACGGCTTTCATTATTTATTTAAATTAAGTGGAGACTCTTTAATTAGAATGGATCACTCTAATTTTCATAGTTGTGATAATAATCGATTTTTATTTAATTTTAATAAAGAGATTTATTGTTTAGGCGGATATGGTTTTTTTGTTACAAATAATATTTTAAAAAAGTTTAATGTTCAGAGCAAAGAATGGATTTTTGTTGAATGCAAGGGCGAAATTCCTCCATTTATTTCTGGCCCAGCTTTTATTTCTGGCCAATATTTATACTCCTTTTGGAATGTTAAGTCTGGCAACAATGTAACGGCAGAAACAAAAGAGCAAAGCGGATATCGCTTAAATTTAAACACATTTTTATGGGAAAAAATCGGTTTTTTTTACCCAAAAACAGCAGAAATTAATTCAACTTATGTTTACGGTTCTATTTTGTATACTCGTGATTATGTATTTATAATTTTAGGCCTTCAAAGCCTTATAATTTCACCTAAAAGCAACAGCTATTTATTATTAAATAACGAAGCCAATTGCCTTTCGCCTTCCACACAACTAGTGAGAATTGATAGTAATAATATTTTTTATTTATTTAAGGAAAAAACAAAACAAATTAATTTAGATCAATATTGGAAAAACAATATAAAACTCATCAATAAAATTACTTGGGAAAAACCCAATTTTTATTCCCTAAATCAAATTTCACCTTTTTATTTAGCTCTTTTATCTCTTATTTTGGTTTTATTTGGTTTCATAATCATGTATTTTTTAAAAAAACAGCGCTTTAATTCGAGTAAATCTATACAAATAAGTCATAATTCGATTAAAAACCACGAAATTAGTAAAGATTTAATCGACACTATACCGGCTCTAAGCCACGAAAATAAAGATGATTTAGGTCTAGCCCCTATAAAAAGTTATAATAATTTAAACCCTGATTTAATTATAGCGCTTAAAAATATAAAAAAAGAAAATTCTGCGACATTATCTTGTGACGAATTTGATGCTTTTTTTAACATTAATTTTTTAACTGGAAATAGCCGAAAGCTTAGGCGTTTCCGTGTTTTAAAAAGCCTGCCCTCTAATTTATTTCGAAGAACTAAATGCACAAAAGATAAGCGTAAATTTAATTACTCAATAAACCTTAGTCTTTTAAACCAATTGATTAAATAGTTGCCTAAAATACCCTTATTAAGGTTAATTATTAGTTTCAAGATATAGCTTTATCGCTTTTAGAAACTGAAATCATTTTTTATTTTTTATTTAACTGTTTAAATTCACAAATTAAACAAATAAATATGAAAACAATATTACCATCTTTTTTATTATTGTTTATTTTTACTACTGCAATTAATGCTCAGCAAAAAATAGGATTTAAAATTATTTTAGATCAAGGAGATGCTACTAGATATCCTAAAGCTAGTAATCGCTGGAATTCAAAAAGCTATGGTGTTACTTATGAAAAGGTGCTTTCAAACAAATTACTTTTATCTTTAGAAACTGGCTTATACTTAAACTTTAAAAACAGTAAAAAAATTGTCACAAATTCATATTATGCCTATTTCTCCGACAATGCTTATCACAACTTTTCTAAAGTAAGAAAAATTACAGAATTGCACATTCCAATTTTAATAAAAAAATATTTTTATATTAAGTCTGCATTATTTTTTGTTTCTGCTGGGCCAAAACTGGCTTTAACGCTTTCTGATAAAACTTCATATAAGGATGAAATTGATAATTCTATTTTAATGAAAATAAATAATTTTGACACATCCTTTGATCATCCTTCTCGCTTTTATTTATACAACACGCTTCAAGTTAATCTTGGTATTGAATTTAAAAAAGTACAAATTTCATTTTCAACTTCAAGATTTACAATTAACCCCGGATTGTATTACAATTATCCACTGTGGAGAGATAATAACTATTTATTTACTTTTTCAATCGGATACATGTTATAAATTAAAACCAAAATTTAAAAATTATATAAACAAACAAACCAAAACATGAAACAAACATTATTAATTTTAGTTAGCACTTTAGTTTTATCAAGTTGCAGAACTTTTTTAACTATACCTAATTACGTTTCGTCTAAAGAATTAGCGAGTTTAACAATTGGTTCTACAAAAAATCAAGTAAAAACTAATTTAGGCAACACCAACCCATTTGATATTTTAGCTGGCTGGTCGCAAGGTTGCGAAGTGCACCACTACAAATATAAACAAACACAAAAAGAGCTATTTCCTTCTGAAGAAGACTTAGAAAGTGGCTTAACCAATGGCAGAAAACTATATCCCAATGAAGATGCTAATGCTTATTTGGTTTACAAAAACGGCAAGCTAAGTTCCTTATTAACTGATATTGGTAAAGGTGAATTAGAAGAACTACTTAAAGATGTAACAAAAATTACAGACGTGTGTGGTGAAAAAAATCTTCGCGGATGTATGGATCCTGAAAGTTTAAATTATAACGAAGATGCTATTATTGCTGATGGAAATTGCGAATACTGCCCTTGTGATTTTGTAAAAAATCCTGATTATAATAAAAACAGGCCCGTATCATCTTGTAACACAAAATGTATTGCAGTAAAAAAACCAGTAGAAAATACTGTTGAAAAAAAGAAACCCTGCAGCAATTGCGACATTATAGACAGATTATCTAATGGAAAATCAGGCGTTAATGTTAATCTCAATCTTTCGGGAGATAATTAAATTTAAAATATAAATAGTTAAAACTAAAAAAAATGAAAAAAAACATCTTATATATTTTTGCAATACTACTTTTATTTTCTAATTGTGCGGTTGTTATACCATCTATGAATTACCCTTGCACAACTGTAGAAAAAATATTTAACATACATCAAGGCATGTATTTAAACGAAGTTTCAACTACATTAGGAGTTGACCCTAAAGACGTTTATTCTATTATCGAAACCCAAACAAAAGTGTTAGTTTATGCCTACAAGCTCGAGCACCAGCAAATTAATGCAAAATTTGAAAAAGACGAACAAAGTTTAAGAGGCGGCTCAAAGCGATATAAAGACGAAAATAATTTGTACGTAGTTTTTGATGCAACAACAAATAAGATGCTTTATTACGTAACCGAAAAAGGAAGAAAATCTGGTTCTAAAAAATTGAATGAAGCCTTAAAATTAAAATTATTAACTAATAAATAATCCCTTTAAATTAAATAATTTTTATATCTAATTATGAAAAAAATAACTTTAATAATAATCACAGCTTTATTTTTAAGTAGCTGTGTTACATATAAAATAGTGCCTAATTTTGTTTCTTCAAAAGAATTAGCGGCTTTAACAATTGGCACCCCAAAAGCACAAGTAAAAATTAATTTAGGCAATACTAGCCCTTATGATATTTTGGCCGGCTGGTCTCAAGATTGCGAAGTGCACCAATACAAATACAAAAAATCTTGCCACAAATTAAACGCCAAAAGTCAAGAACTCGAAAGCGGCTTGTCTTCAGGACAATTACAATATGAAAAACCAGAAGATGCTTATTTAGTATTTAGAAATGGTAAATTAAACTCCCTTATTACAGATGCCGGAAAAAAAGATTTAGAATCATTAATGGATGATATTGTTGGTGTAAAAGACGCATGTAGCGAAAAAGGAGTAGCTGGTTGTATGGATCCGGAGAGTATAAATTACAATAAAAATGCTGTTGTATCTGACGGAAGCTGTAAATATGTAGAATGTGGGCTTAAGGTTAATCCTAACTTTAATAAAAAAAGACCAATATCTGAGTGTAATTTAGAATTTATTCCTATTAAACCTAAAACCGCTAATATAGAAGTAGATAAAAAGAAAGAATGTACAAATTGTGATATTGTAGAAAGAATTGCTTCTAATCCTAATGCAAATATTACAATTAGTTTGGGCTCTAATTCTAACTCATTAAGAAATGCTTTTTCGCCATCTAAAAAGAAAACCATTATTTCTTTAACCGAACCTGTAAGCGATGAGGATAATAATGCAAGTCCAGAAATACCTGTAAAAAAGGCAAAAAAGCAAAAAAGTAATGAAGAAAACGCGGCAAAAAAACAAAAAAGAGACGAAGAAAATGCAAACATAGAAAAGCCAAATTTATTTAAACAAAATTAATTCAATATTTAAACTAGTTATTACATAAAATTAAATTTTAAAAAATAAACAATGAAAAAAAACATATTAAAATTAATGGCAGTTGTTTTCATATTTTCGATAACAAATTGTAAGGTTGTTCAAAATAACTATTGCACCACAACCGAAAAAATGTTTAATTTACGTGAAGGCATGTATTTAAACGAAGTAACAGCAACTTTGGGTGTTGATCCAAAAGATGTATACTCAATTATCGAAAATCAAACCAAAGTTTTGCTTTATTTATACAAGCGCGAATATCAAAGCGTAGATCGTAATGTTTTATACGAAGAGTCTTCGCTTAGAGGCGGCTCTAAAAGATATAAAGACGAATCGAGTTTGTATGTTGTTTTTGATGCGGCTACTAATAAAATGCTTTATTACATAACCAATCAAGGCCGCTCTAATGGCTCTAAAACAATAAATAGCGCAATTAAACTTCGTATTTTAAGCGCTAAAAAGTAAGTTATTTTAAAAATAAACTACCATTTATAATTATTTTTTAAGTATAAAAAAAATGAAAAAACTAAATTTAATAACAGCATTAACAGTAGTATTAATACTAATAATAGTGGCTTGTAAAAAAAATTTAGATTTAAAAATAATTGATCCACCTTGCTCATTTCAATATTCCGACTGGACGGCATGTTCAAACAATATTCAAACCAGAACCTATACCTCAAGCCCATCTGGTTGCAAGAGCACTCCGCCTGCAGATAGTATTCAAAGACCTTGTGTTATTCCAGAAGTTCAAATAGGTACACAAACCTGGACAAAAGAAAACCTTGATGTAGCAACCTACCGCAATGGAGACCCTATACCCGAGGTTCAAGTCGCAAGCAATTGGGCAAATTTAACAACCGGCGCTTGGTGTTATTACGCAAACAATACTGCCAATGGCACAACTTATGGCAAGTTATATAATTGGTATGCAGTAAACGACCCGCGTGGTTTGGCACCAAATGGCTATCACATACCCACAGATGCAGAGTGGACAACACTAACCACTTATTTGGGAGGAACATCAGTAGCCGGCACAAAAATGAAAAACAGCAGTGGTTGGCTAAATAATGGGAACGGCACCAACAGCTCAGGCTTTGCAGGGCTTCCGGGCGGTTGTCGTAACTACAATGGGTATTTCTACACCATTGGCGCTGACGGTGACTGGTGGAGTTCGTCAGAGAACAATGCCAGTGACGCCTGGTACCGCGGCTTGTACCACAATAATGGCGGTGTGGGCAGGTACGACTCCAATGAGCGGTATGGGTTTTCTGTGCGTTGTCTGAGGGATTGACTATTTGACAATTTGACTATTTTTTTCGGGTGTATTTTTCGATTTTTTTTTGGTTAAACAAGCCCAGCTTTTGCTGGGTTTGTTTGTTTAAACATCTTTTTTAAACATTAACTTGGTATTTAATTTCAAATGGTATCTTTGTTATTATTTACATCATGAGCCAATTAAAACCCATTAAAAGCGCTTTAATATCTGTGTATTACAAAGATAATTTAGAGCCAATTATAAAAAAATTACACAGTTTAAATATTAAATTATACAGCACCGGCGGCACCTTTTCTTTTATCGAAAGTTTAAAAATTCCGGTAACAGCAATAGAGGCCCTAACAAATTATCCTGAAATTTTTGGTGGCCGTGTAAAAACTCTGCATCCTGTTATTTTTGGTGGTATTTTAAATCGCCGCGAAAACACCTCTGATCAAAAAGAAAAAGCCCAGCACCACATCCCTGATATTGATTTGGTTATTGTAGATTTGTATCCCTTTGAAGCAACTGTTGCTGTTAAAGCCTCAGAGCAAATCACCATTGAAAAAATTGATATTGGAGGCATTTCTTTAATACGTGCAGCAGCTAAAAATTTTAATGATGTGTTAATAGTTTCATCAAGTACTGATTATGGCCACTTACAAACTTTATTAGAAACAAAAAATGGCTCAAGCGATATCGCAGACCGAAAACAGTTTGCTGCCAAAGCCTTTGCTACAAGTTCGCATTACGATACCGCAATTTTTAATTATTTTAATCAAAGCGAGCAATTGCCAGTTTTTAAACAAAGCGTTCAAAAAAGTGAGGCCCTCCGTTATGGCGAAAACCCGCATCAAAAAGGTGTTTTTTATGGCGACTTAGATTTAATGTTTACTAAATTAAATGGCAAAGAATTATCATACAATAATTTATTAGATGTTGATGCTGCCGTAAATTTATTGTCAGATTTTACTGCACCAACATTTGCTATTTTAAAACACAATAACGCATGTGGCCTTGCCTCTCGAGACACAATTTATCTGGCGTATGTAACAGCTTTGGTCTGCGACCCAGTTTCGGCGTTTGGTGGTATTTTAATTGCTAATCGGGCCATTGATTTAGAAACAGCAATTGAAATAAATAAATTATTTTGCGAAGTGGTTATTGCCCCTTCTTATCAAGAGGAAGGGTTAGAAATTTTAAAATCAAAAGCAAATCGAATAGTTTTAATTCAAAATAAAGTTGAGTTACCAAAAACATCATTTCGTAATTTATTAAATGGCGTTATTGCGCAGGACAAAGATTTAAAATCAGAAACAGAAGCAGATTTAAAAACAGTAACAACTATTTCGCCCACCGAAAGCCAACTAGCAGATTTATTATTTGCTAATAAATTGGTAAAGCACACCAAATCAAACACCATTGTGTTTGCTAAAAATGCGCAGTTAATTGCAAGTGGCACAGGGCAAACCTCGCGAGTAGATGCATTAAAACAAGCCATTTTAAAAGCCCAAAATTTTGGCTTTGATTTAAATGGAGCAGTAATGGCCAGCGATGCATTTTTTCCATTTCCTGATTGTGTAGAACTTGCAAATGAAGTGGGTATAAAGGCAGTAATACAGCCCGGTGGCTCTATAAAAGATAAAGAAAGCATTGCTTATTGTGATGCTCATGGCATGGCTATGGTTACCACTGGTATTCGTCATTTTAAACATTAGGATTTAGTAGAATAAAAAATAATTTCGAATAATTAATTACAATTTAAAAACCGATTAAATTTTTAATATCTTTATTGTTATAACCAAAACATATGAAAATATTTACCTCATTATTTTTGTTTTTATTTATTTTAAATTCCTTTTCTCAAACGGCACCAGTTAAAACAAAATTTATAATAAAAAAACAAGCGGTTACAAATTACGATTCGATTAAAATAGATTACAGTCCCTCTATTTTAGTAAAAGAGATGCCAGCTCAAGGGCCAAAAAAAAAAGAAATTTACGCTTATCCCGAACAGCAAAATAAATCGTTTAGTTCAACAAACATAGCCCTTCCTTCACTAGTATTAGGAAAAAACTTTTTTGGTAATGGGTTTAATTTTGGTACACCAAACGATAACGACATGGCTATTTCTGATTCAGGCATTGTGGTTTCGGTAATTAATAAAAGTATTTTTATAAGAAATACGAAAACAAATGTTACTTTGCCCGGAAAGTCGCTGGCAGCCTTTACTACTCCAATAAACAATAGGCACCAAGAATTTGATCCTAAAGTAATGTACGATCCGCGATCGGATAAATTTGTTTTGGTATGTTTAGTGGGCTATGTTGATTCGACAAGCAAAATAATAGTTGGTTTTTCGCAAACCAACAGCCCAAACGGCAATTGGAATTTATATGCCTTGCCGGGCAACCCGTTAAATAATAATTTGTGGTCAGATTATCCAATGATAGGAATGACAGAAAAAGAATTGTTTTTAAGTATAAATTTACTCACTAATAATAGTTCATGGCAAACAGGTTTTGTTGAAACCTTAGTTTGGCAAATGAAAAAAGACAGTGGATATGCAGGCCTGCCAATAAATGCAACCCTTCATTCAAATATAAAATTTAATGGTAAGGCTATTCGCAATTTATGTCCTGTAAAAGGTGGAAAAAAACTTTATTCGCCAAATATGTATTTTCTTTCAAACAGAAATTTAGCCAATCAAAACGACACTGTTTTTTTAGTAAATGTAACTGATACGATAGGCTCGCCATCTAACACAGTAACAACAAAAGCCTTAATAAGTAATCAAACGTATTATATGCCCCCCGATGGCCGCCAAACAATAGCTACCGAATCTTTAGCAACTAATGATGCCAGAAATTTAGGAGCATTTTATGAAAATAATATTATTCAATACGTACACAATACAAACAATCCTGCCAATAACCATCCTACAATTTATTATGGTGTAATTTCTAATTTGCAATCTGCTCAACCATCTGTTACAGGATATATTATTCCAAACGATACTATGGATTTTGCTTATCCAAATATATCATATGCGGGCAATTCTGTATCAGACAATACTTCAATCATTTCTTTTGATCATAGTTCAAATAAAGTTTTCCCTGGTTGCTCAGCTATACGTGCCGATGGCAGTGGAAATTTTTCGGATGTTTTAAGAATTCGCAATGGCGTAAATTATATAAACTTATTAACTGGTGGCCAAGAAAGATGGGGAGATTATTCGGGTTCGCAAAGAAAATATAATGGCAATGGTATTGTTTGGATGAGTGGTTATTATGCTTATAATGGAGGATCAAACTATCCAAAAGCTCATGCTGCATGGGTTGCAGAATTAAAATTAGATAGTTTATCAATTTCAGATACAGTTGTATCAAATGTAAACATTAAAAACGAAAGAAATAACATAGAACAAACGATGGTTTATCCTAACCCTAGCCATCAAATTTTTAGCGTAGACATTTCTTTGGCAAACCCTGAATATCTTAACTTTCAATTGCTAGATGCACAAGGAAAATTAGTTGAGGTTCTTTTAAGCGATTGGGTAAAGGGTAAAGAAAATAAGTTTAGTTTTTCAACAAAAGATTTAGTCGCGGGTATTTATTTTTTAAAAATAACGGGGAATCATAAAACTAATTTAATTAAAAAAATAGTTATTAATTAAAATTCAATAATTTTAAATTAATATTTTTATTATTCAATGCGAACTAAATTTAAATCTTTAGTTGGATTAATCACCAAAGGAAATTTTTCTATCTTAACCGAACTGCTGTCTAAGCCGAATGCTCGAGCTTCACTTAAACTAAATCGGTTTAAAGTAAAGTAAAAGTTTAAGATTAAATTTTCGAAAAATGGCAGATCATTTTCATACGACAAGAATTTTTCTAACACTACAAATTTAAAATCTCCAATTACATTATTTCTGTTAAGCGATTCGTAGCGGCTGGTAATATCTACTTCTTTATTTTTAACCAAATCAGCAACCACTTTTCTAAACATTAAATTAACTCGTGGGGCAATTCTGAAACCGATTTTAAAATCAACTCGAATAATATCTTCTGCTTCAATATGAGTTACTTTATATTCCATTTTATAGGGCTCGTCCATCACATCTACATGAACAAACCAGTAGATATCAGCTCTTTTAGGTCTTTTTTGTAAAATAGAATAAATAATTTTAGATTCAATTTCTAATGGATTATTTGCACTAGTCATATAAACTAAATGGGTGGCATATTTTTGAATTGAATTGTCTTTACTTAAGTCACTAAGCAATAGGGTGTATTTTTTGAGGGGAACCAATTCGACGTACCTTTGTCTAATAAGTTTAGCCATGTACCAACATCCCATAATTGTTGCTAAAATTAATGCAATAACCAAAGTAATATATCCGCCTTTTGGGAATTTTTCTAAATTGGCAATTAAGAAAGCGCCTTCAATAACAATATAAACAACAATAAAAATATTTAAAAACCAAAGCGGATATTTTTTTAAACGCATAAAAAACGCGAGTAAACGCGACGACATAATCATACCTAAAATAATAGTTAAACCATAAGCGGCTTCCATATTTTTAGATTCTCTAAAAAATAAAACGATACTAATGCATCCAAAATATAAGATCCAATTAATAGAAGGAATATACATTTGTCCTTTTAATTCTGTTGGATATTTAATTCTAACTTTTGGCCAAAAGCTTAATCGCATGGCCTCATTAATTAAGGTAAAAGACCCACTAATTAATGCTTGAGAGGCAACAATGGTAGCAATAGTAGCAATACTAATACCTAATGGCAAAAACCATTCTGGCATAATAGAATAAAAAGGATTAGCACCTTTTAAATATTTACCGTCCATTGAAACTAACCAAGCTGTTTGTCCCATATAATTAAGCACAAGCATTACTTTTACAAAAATCCAACTGCGACGAATATTGTTTCGGCCACAATGCCCCATATCGGAGTAAAGGGCTTCGGCTCCAGTTGTACACAAAAAAACAGAACTTAAAATCCAAAACCCACCTGGGTGATTAATTAATAATTTAATACCGTGATATGGGTTTAGTGATTTTAAAACCGTATAATCGTGAGACAAGCCTATAATCCCCATGATGCCTAATGTTAAAAACCAAATTAGCATAACGGGACCAAAATATTTACCAATAAATTTAGTGCCAAATTGTTGAATAAAAAATAAACCTGTAATAATTATAATTACAATCGGAATGGTTGCGATATTACTAAAACGAGGGATTAATTTTAAACCTTCAACAGCAGATGCCACCGAAATAGGGGGGGTAATAATACCTTCGCCTAATATGCAACAGCCACCAATTATAGCAGGCCATATTAACCATTTTCGTTTTGCTTTTTTTATTAATGTAAAAAGCGAAAAAATACCGCCTTCCCCATTGTTATCTGCCTTAAGGGTAAAAATCACATATTTGATGGTGGTTTGTAATGTTAATGTCCAAAACACAAGTGACATTCCGCCAATCATCATTTCGCCATTAATGGCTTTATCGCCAACAATAGCTTTCATCACATATAGGGGCGATGTACCAATGTCTCCGTAAATTATACCAAGAGTTAAGAGTAAGCCAGCAAAAGTTATTTTTTCAAAATTACTATTATGAGTATTTCCCATTTTATTTTGGGTTAAATTTAAAGGATAAAAGTAATATAAATTGTATATATCTTTTTAGTTTTATAAATAAAAACAATCGTTTTTTAATAGTAATATTTTTAAACTATCTAATTTAAAAAACGAATTGTTATCATTTCTTAAATCAAAGAATATTTATTGTGGAGATGTAAATAAAAGCATAACTTTATATATATTATTGTAAACTGTGAATAAAATATTATTTATACTGTTTGTTTTTGTCTCCATTTTTTGTTATTCATCTCATAATCGTGCAGGTGAAATTTCTTATAAACGTGTTGAGCCATTTACTAAATTAGTGGGAGGCGTTTCTGTGCCAACTTACAGTTATTTGATTACTGTAACTGTTTATACTGATTTTGGGCAAGATGTTGCTGACAGATGTGCTGATACTGTTTATTTTGGTGACGGACAAATTGGAATTGCCTATCGTGTTAATGGGGGCTATTCGGGTTGCAATTGCCCTCCGCTAGCCCAGTGTGGGGAAGAAATCATTAATTTAGCAAATTATAATGTTAAACTTAATACTTACACCATAACTCATGTTTATGCTGGTGCAGGCAGTTATTTGATTAGGATGATTGACCCTAATAGAAATGCAGGAGTTCACAACATGATTAATTCAAGCGACCAAGCCTTTTATGTAGAATCGCTTTTAGTTATAAATAATTTTAATTGTGCGAATAGTTCACCTATTTTTAATTATCAACCTATTGATAGAGCTTGTAAAGATAAATGCTTTTATCATAACCCAGGAGCATACGATCCCGATGGCGATTTGCTAACTTACGAAATTTCTACACCTCGAAAGGGGAATGGACAAACCGTGGATGGATATTTTAGTCCTAGTTCTGAAGGCGGTACTTTTAATATCAACTCAAGTACAGGATTATTAACTTGGTGCTCTCCAAAATATAAAGCAGAGTATAACGTAGCTTTTATTGTTAAAGAATGGAGAAAAAATACAAGCGGAGTATACCAACTTATGGGTTATGTACTAAGAGACATGCAGGTTGTTGTAGATGTTTGTCCAAACAACAGCCCGCCAAGTATTATAGTTCCTCAAGATACATGCGTAGAAGCGGGGACTTTAATCCAAAAAAAATTAATCATTGTTGACCAAACACCAAGTCCATTTATTTCTAGTATCGTAAAATTAGAAGGTAATGCCGGTGCATTTGCTGCATCAAGCCCTAAAGCAGTTATTAGCAATACAAGTGCTATAGCCACATATACCTCTTTGTTTACATGGCAAACAAGTTGTAATCATATTCAGCTTAGACCCTATGAATCGGTTTTTAAAGTTAAAGATAACGGCTTTCCGGTTAATTTAGTTGGATTTAATACATATAAAATTCGAGTTGTTCCTCCTTCTGTAAAAGATGTATCAGCTATCCCTATTGGCTCTAATATAAAAATAACTTGGACGCCCTCATCATGTTCGCCAACAAATAACCCATTAGTTTTTTATAAAATTTATCGTAAAAATAATTGTACACCATACCCCTTATCTCAATGCAAAACTGGCGTTCCTTTAAATGATGGATTTGTTTTTTTAGGACAAACCAATTCTACTACCTATTCTTTTATTGATAATAATAATGGAAACGGATTAATAATTGGGCAAAATTATGGCTATATATTAGTAGCGGCTTACAAAGACAGTTCAGAAACATTTGCAAGTTCAATGGTTTGTGCTAAACTTAAAAGAGACATCCCAATTATTTTAAATGTAGATTTACTTTCAACTGGAGTATCTGACGGTTCAATCAAAATTAAATGGGAAAACCCCATTGTTTCGCCCAGTGATTTAGATACCATTGCTTTTCCTGGACCTTATCAGTTAAATATTAAATTTCGCTCATCATCAACCAATAGCTTTACAAATATATATAATAACACAAGTACTTATTTTTTGGGTTTATCCAAAACGTATACTCATACCGGACTTAATACTCAAACCTTAAACGCACAATATAAAATTGAGTTTATTGCAGGCTCTGTTATTTTTGGATCATCACAGATAGCCAATTCAGTATATTTAACGGCAGAGCCAAGCGATAGAAAAATTAAATTATCGTGGCAGGCAAATACACCATGGACAAATTATAAGTATACAATTTACAAAAAAACTCCTCTTAGTTTAACATATTCGTTTGTTGCTACCACAACATTAAATTCATTTGTTGATTCAGTAAAAATAGTTAATCGATATAATTACTGCTATAAAATTTTAAGCGAAGGCCAGTATTCAGACACTTCGATTTTAAAACCTCTTTTTAATAATTCGCAAGAGGTTTGTGTTACTGCATATGATTTCATCAGCCCATGTTCCCCAACTTTAGCAATTGAATCAGATTGCCCTCTTGGCTATATTAAAATTAAATGGCCTAACCCAAAACTTATTTGTAAAGAAAGCGACGACGTTATTAAATATGTTTTATTTTTTAAGCCAACTCTTTTTGATAATTTTAGCGTGGTAGATACTTTTTATGGCGCCAATTCAACTGTTTATTCTCCAGATTTTTTAATTTCACTTTCAGGTTGTTATGCAATTCAAGCAATAGATTCGATTGGAAATATTAGCCCTTTAAGTTCAGAGTTTTGTTTAGACAATTGCCCTTTATATGAATTACCAAATATAATAACCCCTAATGCTGATCAGGCAAATGATTATTTTAAAGCTATTAAAATTAGACAAATCAAACAAATTAATTTAAATATTTATGATCGTTGGGGTAATTTAGTTTATAATACAGAGGATCCATATTTTGAGTGGAATGGATTGAGCACTTTTAGCAATCAACCGGTTAGTGAAGGTACATTTTTTTATTTATGCCATGTTTACGAAATAAGATTAAGAGGCATAGTTAAACGAACAATAAAGGGCTATTTCCAAGTCATGCGCTAAGCGGATTAATTTAAATGAAAATTTATAAAAACTTGGTTAATTCAGTAGCATTAACCCTTCGAGAAATTTTTATCAAAAATAGATTCGCCGATAAAGCCCTAGAAAAAATATTCAAACAAAACATACAGTGGGGCAGCAGAGACAGGCGTTTTGTGGCCGAGGCTGTTTACGATATTACACGCAATTATAGATTATACTCGTATTTGGCCGAAACTGATAATAATTTTTGGTTTATAACTGCAGTTTGGTTAGTCATTAAAAATAATCAAATTCCAGATTGGCAAGAATTTAAACACGTTAACCCCATTGATATTCTGGTAAAAAAAGAAGGTTTAAGAACAAATTTACCAATTTATGAATCTTATCCAGATTGGCTCTGGGATTATTGTATTGCTGAGATGGGAAAAACTGAATGGGAAACAGAAGCTATCGCAATGAACCGCCAGGCACCAGTTTTTTTAAGGGCTAACACACTAAAAACTACTCGTGATAAATTAGCCGAAAGTTTAAAAAAAGATGGTATTGAAACTCTTTTTGTAAAAGGAGCTATTGATGCACTTGAACTTGTAAAAAGAGTAAATATATTTCAAAACAAAGCGTTTAAAGAGGGCTGGTTTGAATTACAAGATGCAGGATCGCAATTAATTGGTGAGTTTATGGAGCCAAAATCGAATGATTTAGTAATTGATGCTTGCGCTGGGGCAGGTGGCAAAAGCCTTCATCTTGCTGCCCTAATGAAAAATAAAGGAAAAATAATTAGTTTAGATATTGAGGAATTTAAACTTAAAGAGCTAAAAAGGAGATCACTGAGAGCAGGAGTTTTTAATTTAGAAACAAGAGTTATTGAAGAAGGCAAAACAATAGCTGAGTTAAATAATCAAGCAGATAGATTATTGTTAGATGTTCCTTGCAGTGGTTTAGGTGTTTTAAGACGAAACCCTGATGCAAAATGGAAATTAACCCACGAATCAATTAATCGAACAATTGCTATTCAGCAAAAAATAATTACAGAATATTCAAAGACCCTCAAATCTGGCGGCTTATTAGTCTATAGTACCTGCAGTATTTTGCCAATCGAAAATAGAAAACAAGTAGATTGTTTTTTACAAAATAATCCTAACTTCGAGTTAATTAAAGATAAATTATTACTGCCAAGCCAAGGCTTTGATGGATTTTATATGGCTCTTTTAAAAAAACAGACGGATTAGGTCCATTAAATTTTAATTTTGTTATTGAAAAAAAAAATCATGTTTATTTAAATTTTTTTTATAAAACAATTAACACTAAATTTAAAAAATACTTTTTATGAAAAGAAAAACTTTACTTTCGTTTGTTTTAACATGCGTGACATTTTTTTTAAATGCACAAATTTTGTTTACTGAAAACTTCACCAGCACATGGTCTGCCGCAACGCAGGGCTGGGTTATTATTAATAATTCTCTACCTGTTGGAACAACATCCGTTTTCCAGGGTAATGGTGCCAGCGTTTTCCCGGCTTTCAATGGCTCGGCAAATGATTATGTGGGAATGAATTTTAATAATTGCTCAGGTGCCGGAGGTATAAGCACTTGGTTAATTACCCCTTCGTTAAATATTTCAAATGGACTTGTTTTTGAGTTTGCCACTCGAACTATAGCTCCTATTCAGTTTGCCGATAGATTGCAATTAAGAATGAGCCCAACAGACAATATTGCAATACCCTCTGGTACATCAAGCATAGGTACCTATACAACTTTAATGTTAGATATTAATCCAAATTTAGGGGTAAACAATTCCAGCGTTGTTGTAGGAAATTCTGTAAATGGATATCCTGATACTTGGGCAGTTTATTCTATTACGGTTAGCGGATTAGCTGGGCCAACTGTTGGTCGTTTTGCGCTTCGTTATTTTGTAAATGATGGAGGGCCGAGCGGAAACGAGAGTAATTACATTGGAATAGATGCTGTAAAAATATCGAATCCTTGTAATCAGCCAATAATTAATGTGGCACAAACATTGCCGGGCGTTTGTTCGGGCGGAACTGTTGGTTTAACAGCAACAAGTTCGGGGACCAACGCAGCCACAACATTTACTTGGGGTTCAGGTCAAACCGGCACTTCAACAATTGTTTCTCCATCAATTACCACAACCTATGTTGTATCGGGTACTGGCGCATCTAATTGCATAGGAACTCAAACTGCTGTTGTTACTGTTACAGCTTCTCCAAATGTAAACGTTTCAAGTTTTACTGTTTGTTCAAGCCCTGTAACTTCAGCAACTTTAACTGCTAATGGTGCAAGTAGCTACTCTTGGAATACTGGATCAACAAATTCTTCAATAGTTGTTACGCCTAATGCAACAACAATTTATACCGTTACTGGATATGCCGCCGGGGGCAATTGCCCAAATGTAAAAACTGCCACCATTACACTTGGCGCGCAACTATCTATGGCAATAATTTCTAGTTCATCAGTTCTTTGTTCTGGTGGAACAGTAACCCTATCTGCATTAAGCGCAGCAACTAATTATTCTTGGAGCAACGGAGCAACCACTCCTGTGATTACGGTTACTCCTGGGGCCTCCTCTATTTATACAGTAGTTGGAATTTCAGGGAGTTTTCCTGTGGTTTGTTTTGGAACAAATAGCATTTCAATTACCGTAAATCCTAGTCCTGTATTAGCAGTTTCGCTTACCCCCTCAGTTTTATGTGCTGGTGTTGGCTCTATTACAATTAATGCTTCGGGAGCAAATACATATTTTTATTTAGGCAGCACTGCAAACCCAAAATCTACGCCAACCCCAACTGCCCCAGGAGCTTATTCTTTCACAATTTCTGGTACCTCAAACGGTTGTGTTAGTTTGGGCCAAGTTACTTTATCAGTAGAAGCTAATCCTACTGTAACAATTTTTGCAAATAAAGTTACGGCTTGTATAGATCAAGTGGTAACTCTTACTGCATCGGGTGCAGACACTTATGTTTGGTCTGGACAAATAAATTCAAATTCTAATCCAATAACATACACAGCCACATCAGTTGGAACGAAAGTGTTTAATGCAATCGGGACAAGTTCTGTAGGATGCGCTTCGGCCTCAGTTGCAAAATCAGTAACAGTTTCGCTTTGTACTGGAATTGAAAATGAGCTAGGAAATAATACAGAAAGTTCTATTTTCCCTAATCCATTTACTAACGAATTAAATATTAGCGGATTAAAAGGAAGAATTGAAATTTATAATATTTTAGGGCAGGTTATTTTAAAAACTGAAGTAAATGAGACTGATAGAATCAACACTTCAGAATTAATAAAGGGGTCTTATATTTTAAAAACATATAATGCCGACGGGTTTGAAATTAAAACAATAAAGTTGTTAAAAAATTAATATAATATAAATTTTTTTTAAAGCCCGTTTCGTAAATGTATGAAACGGGCTTTATTATTATTTAGATTGAACATTACAGTGGTTAAATTTGTTTAAAAAGATTATGACAGTTGATTCGCTTTTGCTACGAGCTCTAAATTTTGAGTTTTTAAGTATAGAAGAAGGAGTTTTTTTATACGAAAATGCGAATACTGCTGAACTAATGTTTATTGCAAATGAGTTAAAAAAAATTCAAAAAAAAAACTCGAACGATGTTACATGGCAAATAGATAGAAACTTAAATACAACAAACGTATGCATTGCAAATTGTAAATTTTGTAACTTTTATAGAATACCTGGCCACAAAGAAGCCTACATTACCGATTTTAAAACCTACCAAAAAAAAATTGAAGAAACCATTCGTTTTGGTGGTGATCAACTTCTTTTACAGGGCGGACATCACCCTGATTTAGGATTAGCTTTTTATGTTAAATTATTTAAAGAAATTAAATCACATTATCCTCAAATTAAGCTACACTCTTTGGGCCCCCCTGAAATTGCGCATATTACTAAATTAGAAAAAAGCACACATCACGAAGTTTTAAAAGCATTAATTGAAGCGGGCCTAGATAGCTTGCCTGGAGCAGGTGCAGAAATTTTAAACGATAGAGTAAGACGATTAATTAGCAAAGGCAAATGTTCGGGACGAGAATGGCTTGAGGTAATGAAGGCTTGCCATCAATTAAATATTACTACAAGCGCTACCATGATGTTTGGGCACGTAGAAACAATTTACGAAAGATTTGAACACTTAGTTTTATTACGAGAAGTACAGACGCAAAAACCCGAGCACGCCAAAGGATTTTTAGCTTTTATTCCATGGCCTTTTCAGGACGACGGGACCCTGTTAAATCGCTTAAAGGGAATAAAAAATACTGTTACCTCCAATGAGTATATCCGAATGATTGCATTAAGCAGAATAATGTTGCCTAATATTATTAACATTCAAGCAAGTTGGTTAACTATAGGAAAAGCAACAGCTCAAATTTGTTTACAAGCAGGAGCAAATGATTTTGGTAGTATAATGATTGAAGAAAATGTAGTAAGTGCAGCAGGGGCTCCACATCGATTTACTTATAAAACGATTCAAGAGGCAATAAGAGAGGCAGGATTTAATCCTCAATTAAGAACACAACAGTATGAATACAGAGAAATTCCCGAAGCCATACAAGAGCAAATAATAAATTATTAAAATTTTATGCAAAAAAAAATAATGATTCTCGGAAGTGGAGAGCTAGGAAAAGAAGTCGCAATTGCTTTGCAGCGGTTAGGACAATATGTAATTGCTGTTGATAGTTATGGCGAAGCTCCAGCAATGCAAGTCTCCCATGAATTTGAAATTATAAACATGTTAGATGGAGACGCTTTAGATTTAATTATAGCTAAGCATAAGCCCGATATAATTGTACCCGAAATTGAAGCGATAAGAACAGAGCGTTTTTATGATTACGAAAAGCAAGGAATTACAGTAGTTCCTAGTGCCAAGGCTGCGAATTTTACTATGAACAGAAAGGCAATTCGAGATTTAGCGGCTAAAGATTTAAACCTGTGTACCGCTAATTATTTATACGCGGCAACATTTGAAGAGTTTAAAATCGCAGTTTCAAAAATTGGAATTCCCTGTGTGGTGAAACCATTAATGAGTAGTAGTGGCAAAGGGCAAAGCCTAATAAAAGAAGAATCTGACATTCTAAAAAGTTGGACTTACGCCATGGAAGGGTCTCGCGGAGACTATAAAGAAGTGATTATAGAAGAATTTATTAAATTTAATTCAGAGATTACTTTATTAACTGTAACGCAAAAAAATGGTCCTACTTTATTTTGTTCGCCTATAGGACACAGGCAGGAGCGTGGCGATTACCAGGAAAGTTGGCAGCCTTGCTCAATTAGTGATAGAGATTTAAAAGTAGCTCAACAAATGGCTGAAAGGGTAACAAGAGTATTGGGGGGAAATGGCATATGGGGGATAGAGTTTTTCTTAACAGAAAAAGGAGTTTATTTTAGCGAGCTATCACCAAGACCACACGACACTGGCATGGTAACTTTAGCTAATACACAAAACTTTAACGAGTTTGAATTACATGCAAGGGCTATTTTAGGCTTGCCTATTCCAAAAATAGATTTATTAAAAAATGGAGCATCAGCTGTTGTTCTTGCAAAAAAAGAGGGCGGACGCCCAAATTTTTTAGGAATAGCCGATGTTTTACAAAACGATAATACAGATATTAAAATTTTCAATAAGCCTAGCACAAGACCATTTAGGCGAATGGCAGTGGTTTTGTGTAGCGATAATTTTGGAACAGATATAAAAATAACAAAAGAAAAAGCAGTTGCTTTAGCTAAACAAATCACCTTACAATAAATTTATTTTAATTTGTCGTTATTTAAATGCCTAACAAAATCGCGATTTGTTTTTTTTGTTAAATTTTTTTGTAAGGCCTCTTCCAAATTAACACCTGTTTGATTAGCAATGCAAATTAAAACAAACAATACATCGGCTAATTCGTCTTCTAAACTTTTATTTTTATCGCTTTCTTTTTCGCTTTGTTCGCCGTAACGTCGAGCCATTATTCGAGCAACTTCGCCAACTTCTTCCATTAAAATGGCTGTATTGGTTAGTTCATTAAAATAACGAACTCCAAATTTTTTAATCCACTCGTCAATTTGTTTTTGTGCCTCTAATATTTGCATATCAATTAATGTCTACAAATTTAAAAATTGAATGAAGAAAATAAATTTTTTTTTAATAAACACTTTAATTTTTAACTCAGGCAGAGAACTAAATAAAAATTTATAACTTCACAAATCTAATAAAACCATTGTAGTATTTGTAAAATAGAAAATAAATAAACAAAAATTATAATCACTTGTTTTAGCACAATGGCATATAAAAGTTTAAACGATTGTATTCTTGACCTTGAAAAAAATGGACATTTAATTAGAATTACAGAAGAGGTTGATCCCTATCTAGAAATGGCGGCCATCCATTTAAAACAATTTGAAAAAGGAGCTCAAGCCATTTTATTTGAAAATATAAAAGGATGTAAATACAAAGCTGTAAGTAATTTATTTGGCTCCATTGATCGAAGTAAATTTATGTTTCGCGATACATTTGAGCCTGTTAAAAATATGGTTGTTTTAAGAAACAATCCAATGCTGGCAATTAAGAAACCATGGCGTTATTTATCATTAGCGATTTCAGCCATTAAAGCACTGCCAAAAAAAGGATCTTTTAAAACAGCTGGATTTGAAGAAATTCAAATTTCTGATCTGCCATTAATTCATCATTGGCCAATGGATGGAGGTGCATTTATCACATTGCCCCAAGTTTATTCTGAAGATATTGATCAGCCTGGTGTTATGAATTCTAATTTGGGTATGTATCGAATTCAACTTAATGGCAACGCTTATGACTTAAATAAAGAAATAGGACTTCATTATCAGCTACACAGGGGCATAGGCGTTCATCAGTCAAAAACTAATAAACAAAATAAGCCTTTAAAAGTAAGTGTTTTTATTGGGGGCCCCCCTGCTCATTCTTTAGCGGCAGTAATGCCTTTACCTGAGGGAATAAGCGAATTAATTTTTGCTGGAGCTTTGGCAGGAAAAAGATTTAAATATGATTATCATGATGGCTTTTGTATTTCTTTAGATGCAGATTTTGTTATTACTGGAGAAGTGTATCCTAATGAAAACAAGCCTGAAGGTCCTTTTGGAGACCATTTAGGATACTATAGTTTACAACATCCTTTTCCATTAATGCGGGTTCATAAAGTATATGCAAAACAAAATGCAATTTGGCCATTTACAGTTGTTGGTAGACCGCCCCAAGAAGATACTGCTTTTGGCGCTTTAATTCATGAAATAAGTGGAAGTGCTGTGGCTAAAGAAATACCTGGAATTAAAGAAATTAATGCGGTAGATGCCGCTGGAGTTCATCCTTTGTTACTAGCTGTTGGCAGCGAACGTTACACTCCTTTTTTAATAAACGAAGCACCTGCCGAATTATTAACACAGGCTAACCATATTTTAGGAACAGGTCAATTAAGTTTGGCAAAATATTTAATTATTAGTGGCGACCCCGATAAAGAAATTAATTGTCATAATATTAAAAATTTTTTTAAACATGTTTTTGAAAGAATAGATTTGAGTCGCGATTTACATTTTTATACAAAAACATCTATAGACACTTTAGATTATAGCGGCAATGATCTAAACCAAGGCAGTAAGTTAGTGATGGCGGCTTATGGTAAACAAAAAAGAGAGCTTAGCTTAATTATACCAGATGAAATAAATAATTGTGAATTTATTTGTAAGCCCGTATTAATTATGGATGGTGTAATCGCAATTACATTGAGCCCATTTACCAATTACAACAATGCTAAGTTGGAAATAAAAAAATTGGCGGATTGGATTGAGAAGAAAAAAGAAGAGTTTAATGGAATTGTTCAAATTATAATATACGATGATTTTGAATTTAAGCCAGCTTCAGATAATTTAAATGATTATGTTTGGATTACCTATACCAGAAGCAATCCAAGTTATGATATATATGGAGTAGGAGAGAAAACAGAGAATAAACATTGGTCTTGTGAAGGGCCAATGATTATTGATGCAAGAAAAAAACCACATCATGCCCCTGAACTAAAATTAAGTAAACAAACAGAAAAAAGTATTGAGCGTTTTTTTAAAGTTTGATTTTAAACTATTATATATCAATTTTATATCAAAATTAAACTCAATTAATTATGATTTTTTTTCATTTATTTTAGAGTAGCTTTTGGAAACGAAATCTATTAAAATTATAATTGGGATTAATTTATAAATTTATATAATATTATTTTATAAATAAGTGTAACAAAATAGACTCGAAATTAAAATGGATAACCAATACCGAAGTTAAGAACAGAGTAATTTAAAGGTTTTTTATCAAAAGTCCAGCGGTCACCAGATAAAAGTTTAGGATCTTTTAAAGGAATGCCAATATCTAAACGAATTACAAAAAAGTTAAGATCCCATCTCAATCCAAATCCAGACCCAATAGCTATTTGATCTGCAAACTTATTTATTAAAAACTCTCCATCTTTTTTATTAATATCTGGCTGAATCCTCCAAATATTTCCTGCATCAATAAAAAATGCTCCATTAAAAGAAGCAAACATTGGAAAGCGAAATTCGATGTTTCCTTCCATTAAAATATCTCCAATTTTATCAAATTGACTTAAATTATTATAAGGATTATAACCACCTGGGCCTAATGTTCTGGCTCTCCAGGCCCTTATACTATTTGGCCCCCCACTAAAAAAACTTTGTTCATATGGCAACACATTTAAATTATATAAAGGCTTACCAATACCAGCGGCTATTCGATAAACTAATTTTGTTTTTTTAGTTATAGGAACATTAGTTCTAAAGTCTAAATCGGTTTTTATAAATTGGGCAAAAGGAATTTTGTCAATTAAATACTGGTTCAATGAATCGCTTTTTGTACCAGATAGTTTATAAAGATTTCTTAAAATTGTGCCTGATGATTGAATATTAATTCTTAGGTAATAAGAGGCTTTTTTATCGATATTAAAGTTTTCTTTTGAATTAAAGGTGAACACATATTTACTTAAAGTGGTAATATGATTCTGAAATGAATTTAATAAAAAGGCATCTTTTAATTCATTGAGATTATTCGAGAATTCATCAGAAAGAGTTGCATTAACATAGTAAATTTCTATTGGCACTAATTCGTGTTTAATTTGTTTTTGACGGTTTTTTAAATAAAATCCATAATTAATATCAGAAATAACTCTATTAAATTTAGGACTTGATTGATAATTTAAAGATGTTTTAATGAAAGTTTGAGGTGTCACACTTTTTTTAAATTTTAATAATGAAAATGGGAAAAACGCCCTTGGAATAGAAAATGTAAGTTCGGGACCAAATTGAATAGTATTAAATTTTTTTTGTAATTGGTTTATGCCATAATCATCTGTAATATCGGAGTTAAATTGTGTTTGAGCTATTATGTTTCCCTCAAGTTTTAGTTCTAATAACTCGCCTGCTTTAAAAAAATTTCTATTTTGATAAACCACACTTCCATCTATACCAATATTTCCACTTGTATTTGTTCCTTCTATCTGAGAAGTGATTGATTGTTTAATCATTGGAGAACAAACGATATAGCAATCTAAACGATTAAAGATTTTATTATTTAAAAAAAATTGAATTGTTACATTTTTAAATACACCAAGACTTAATAACTGTTTATAGGCTTGTTCAGCTGAATCTTTTCTAAACCATTGACCTTTATATAGATTTATATTGTCTAAAAATAGCGATTTTTTATAAGCTAGATTATCATTAGATAGAAAAATAAGCTCGTTTAAAATACTTTTAATAGAATCCTTAAAATTTGCTTCTTTAATATTTCCGACAATAGATTCTGTTATTACATAAATATTTTCTAATAAATAACGAGGGTGATTTAAATAAATAGTTGAATCTAAGTTGCTTTCCAATGATTTTTCAAATTGTTTTAGATGGATTAATATAGAAACATTGTGATTATTATAATTTGAATCTACATCAAAGTTAATATATGCACTTTCAAAATAGTAATATCCATTATTTAGTAGAAGTTCTGTAATTCTGTGTCGTTCTGACAAAAGAGCTTCAGAATCATAATTCATCCCTCTTTTTAAAAGACAATTAGAACTATCATTTAAAATTAATGAGCCAAGATTAACATCGTCTATTTTATAATTAATACTTTGAATCTTATAAACCTTTTTTGGAATTAGATTAAACATTACCGATGCGCGTTTTGATTTACTTTTGATATAGATGCTATCAGTTACTTCATTATTTAAAAACCCTTTACTAAATAAGTATTTAGATATTTGGATCTTTGTTTGTTTTATAAGTGTGGAGTCTAATATAACAGCAGGCTCTCCAATATCTCGAATACTTTCTAGTAAAATAGGGGTTTCAAGATTTTTTAATTTAGGAGTTTTTGGTTTTTTACCTTTTTTAAGACGTTTGGCATTTAACTTTTCGAAACGCAAATACGTATTTGTGTTTTTTTGATCGTATGATAAATTTCGGTTTATTTTTTTTTGATTTATTTTTTGTTCATCAAATAAATTATACCACCAGACATAAAAATCAATTTTTCGTAAAAACTTCCTATTCGGCTTTTGTCTATAAAAAGCTTCAAAATTTTCTTTAGGTAAATTTGTTGCTTTAACATTTTCTACATCAATTTTATCCAAAATATATTGATTAGGTAATAATTTTTTTGAAGAATTGCAGGAAAAAATAAAGAAGATAGAAAGGGACAGTATAAAATAAATTACTCGAATTTCAGTATAACCTTTGTTTTCTATTTTTATTTTTAATTTCAAAATGAATCAATAAATTATGCTAATTTAGGGTAAATTATGCTTAGTAAAAATCAAATAAAAGAAATACAGGCACTTCAAATAAAAAAAAATCGAGAAGAAAAAAAAATATTCCTTGCAGAAGGCTTAAAAACTGTTAATGAAATAATAAATGAATCGCCAATAATAATTGAACATATTTTTGCCACAAACGATTTTATTCATAAAAACACATTAAAACTAAGGCAATTACAAATAAAAGTTACGAAAATTACGGAAGATGAATTAAAAAAAATAAGTAATCAAATTAATCCAAATCAGGTTGTAGCAATTTGTAATTATTTTAAAGAGCGCGCTTTAATATTTAATTTTAATAATAATTTTACTTTTTATCTAGATGATATTCGAGATCCAGGGAATATGGGCACCATAATTCGTTTAGCAGATTGGTTTGGCATAAATACTATTTATTGTTCGCCAACAAGTTGTGAGTTGTATAATCCAAAAGTAATTCAAGCTACAATGGGCTCGTTTTTGAGAGTGGGCTTAGTATATATAGAATTAAATGAACTAATCCAAAAGAATAATATTAAAAATATTTACGGAACAGTTTTAAAGGGGAAAAGTATTTACAAAGAGATTTTAAAAAACGGCTTAATTATTATTGGCAATGAAGCAAATGGCATAAGTGAAGAAAATTTAAAAAAAACATCACGATTAATTTCTATTCCAGCTAATAATAATAAGATAGAGTCTCTTAATGCGGCTATAGCATGTTCGATAATTGCTTCAGAATTTTATAGGCAATTAAAATGCTAAATCAAATAAAATCAAAATAAATTTTAAGCATAAAACTAAATAATTGCTAAATAACTATATTAATTTTCAGCTTAATTTATGTTTCTTTATTACCCAAACCGATATAAAAACACTTATTTCATACAATAAATACATTGGAACAGCAACTATCATTTGAGAGGTAACATCAGGACTAGGGGTGATTACTGCAGCAGCAATTAATATTATTACCAAAGCGTGTTTTCGGTATTTACGCATAAAAGAAGGGGTAATTAAAGTCATGCGGGTTAAAAAATAAACTAAAATAGGCATTTCGAAAATTATACCTGCTACTAATGTCATGGTGCTGATTAATGAGATATAATCATCAAATGTATTTTGAGTTTGAACTATGCCACTTGAAGAAACTTGATAATTGATTAAAAAATTATAACTCATTGGGAATAATAAAAAATAGCCAAAAAAGACACCGATTAAAAATAATATAGAAGCAATAAATATAAATGTTTTTACAGGCCCGATTTCTTTATTTCTTAATGCTGGACGAATAAATTTCCATAATTCCCATAGTATAAAAGGGAAGCCGATAATTATTCCACATAAAAAAGAAATCCACATATGATTAAAAAATTGTTCAGAAGCGCTTAAAGTTTGAAGATGAGCTGGTTTTATTATCATACACATAATATTACCAGCGCCAATTTTATGCCCTAAAGAACAAAGAGCTCGGTAAGAAATAAAATTTTGATTTAATGGCCCAAAAATAATTGTATCAAAAATAAAATTATTGTAACAAAAAGCAGCTATCGAAAATATTAAAATAAAAGCCACACTTCTAACCAGATGCCATCTAAACGCATCTATATGTTGAAGAAATGACATTTGGGAGGCATTTGATTTATTTTTAAATGAATCGAAAAAAGCCATAAATTATGAGCATAAATTTACACTAAAACCAACTGATTTCAAATCTTTCCAAAAACGGGGATAAGACTTTGAAACAATATCTGGATTAGCAATTTTAATTGATTTATAAACTAAAGCTAAAGGGGTAAAACTCATCGCCATCCGATGATCTTTATAGGTTTCGACTATGCCTTTAAAAAGTATAGGTTTTGATTTTTTTAATTCAATTGAATTATTTGTTATCGCTAATTTAGCTCCCATTTTTTCTAATTCTGTTTTTAAAGCAATAATCCTATCACTTTCTTTAAACTTTAAAGTAGATAAACCAATTAATTTAGCACAAACACCTAATCCAAAACAAGTAACTGCGAATGTTTGAGCAATATCAGGACAATTTATAAAATCATAATTAATAGATTTTATTTTTAATTTTTTTTGATAAATAATAATAGAATTTTTTTTATATTTTGTTTCTACGCCCAATTTTTTATAAAGTTCGGGAAGTATTGAATCTGACTGTAAGCTTATTTTATTTAAAAAATTTAGTTCTATTATGGCATTTTTTGATAATGCACAAATACTATACCAATATGATGCCGATGACCAATCGGACTCTATTTTTATTTTATTTATTTGTTTTGATTTTGAGTTCGAATTAACAGTATAAGTATTTTTGTGTTTAGAAATAGGGACTTTAAATTTTTTTAAAAGGGCAACCGTCATCTCAATATAAGGCGACGATACAATTCGATTTTTCAAAGTTAAAATTAATCCATTTTTTAATTTTGGAGCAATAAGAAGTAGAGCAGAAATAAATTGACTACTCTGGCTCGCATCAATTTTTAAAATACCGCCTAAAAGAATTTTGCCTTTAATTTCTAAAGGTGGATAGTCTTTTTTTTCAAGAAATTTTATTTCAGCGCCTAAACTTTTTAATGCAGAAACTAATTTGCCTATAGGTCTTTTTTTCATTCTATCAGAACCAGTTATCGTCCACTTCCCTTTTTTAATTGCTAGTAATGCAGTTAAAAACCGCATGTCAGTTCCGGCATCAAAAACATTTATATTTTTATTTTTTTCTTCTTTAATTTGACGAAGCGCTTTTAATAAAATCTTAGTATCTTCTGAATCTGATAAATTTTTTATTTCGATTTTTAAATCTAATATTTGCCTTAATAATAATAAACGATTACTAATACTTTTTGAACCAGATAAATTAATACTGCAATTAATTGGAAGTTTCGGGGCAATTATTTGAATCATCTAATCAATTTATTGTGGTCCATTATCGCTTTTTTAATTTGAGTTTCGCTTACAATAACATCTAGTTTAAAAGAGCCAATACCATTAATTAAAGAAAATAAAAAAATATTTTTTGATGTCTTTTTATCATTTTTAATTCGATTAATAATTGAAGAAATAGATATTTTAGATATTGACCGAGGCTTGAAATGAGAAGTTAAAACTAAATAAATTTCTAAAAGTACAGATTTTGGAATTAATTGTTTTTGATATGAAATTCTACTTTCTATTAATAAGCCAATAAGAACAGCTTCTCCATGAAGTAAAGGCGCCTTTGAATTTAAGAACTCTGATTCTATAGCATGACCAATGGTGTGACCAAAGTTTAAAGATTTTCTTATCCCTTTTTCAAAAGGATCTTTTAATATAATTTTATTTTTTATTTGAATACTTTTAGTAATTAATGTATGATAACTTGTTTTTTGTGAAAAAGAGACCAATTCATCCCAAAAAGAATGGCTATTAACTAGAGCTATTTTAAAAATTTCAGCAAGTCCGTTTTTAAGTTGGCGTTGGGGGAGTGTTTTTAGAAATTTAATATTTATAAATACGCCTTTGGGTTGATTAATGGTGCCAATTATATTTTTAAATTTATTAAAATTTATTCCTGTTTTTCCACCCAAACTAGCATCTGCCATTGCTAATAAAGTTGTAGGGATATTAATAAAGTCAATTCCTCTTTTAAAAGTTGCTGCAGCAAATCCCCCCAAATCGCTAACAACTCCGCCTCCAAAATTAATTAATAAAGTATTTTTATCAGCAGTCTTATCAATTAGTGTATGCCAAATTTGTGCACTAAATTTTAAAGACTTTGCCTTTTCGCCAGATTTAATTTTTATAATTTGAGCTGTAATTAATTTTGGGCATGCAATTAATAAATGAGGTAGACAAAGTTTTATTATATTTTGATCAGATAAAATAAAATAAGATGTGTATTTTTTATCTTCAAAAAATTTACACAATGAATCAAGTGAATTATTTTTTATTATAATATTGTAACCATTTGATTTAACTAGCGTCATATTTATTTTGAATTTTAATTAATTCATTTATCAGCTGAAAGCCAATTTTCCATTATTGTTTCTCCATATTCAGATAAAATGGATTCGGGATGAAATTGAACACCCCTTACATCATAAAATTTGTGTTTTATCGCCATTATATTATTTTGATCATCAATTGCCGTAACAATTAAATTAGGATGAATGGTTAACTCATTAATAAGCCAGGAATGATAACGACCCGCTAAAAATTTTTGTGGACAGTTATTAAATATTTTATCTTTTGATATAACATTAATATTAGAAGCTAGTCCATGCCATACAGGCGAAACATTTTTTAATGGCGAATTAAATGCCTCACCAATAGCCTGATGGCCAAGACAAACTCCAAAAATTGATTTAGTTTTATAAAAATGATGGATTAGTTGGGGTAATATACCAGCTTTTGATGGCAATCCAGGACCTGGGGATAATAAAATTTTATCGTAAACGTTAATTTGTTCTAGTTTTATTTGATCATTTTTAAATAAATCTATGTTAATAGAACTTACTTTTTCAATTAAATGAATTAGATTATAAGTAAAACTATCATAATTATCTATAACTAAAAGTTTCATATATTTTAATGCTAATTTACAAAAATACAGCACGAAACTTTATACTAATATAAAATATATATGAAGGGTTATGCCCAACAGATTAATGGAATATTTTTTTAATTTCCTAAATCTTCAAATCTAACGTCGGAGTCGAGATGATCATTTGAATTATTGCTAGGCTTAATTTCGGGAGCATTTTTTTTAATATGTTTGATAGATTCATCCAAGCCCTCTATAAATTTATCAAAATCTTCTTTATATAAAAAGATTTTATGTTTTTCATAAGTAAATTTTCCATCATCACTAAAACGCTTTTTACTTTCTGTAATTGTAAGGTAATAATCATTTCCCTTAGTACTTTTAACATCGAAAAAGTAAGTACGCTTTCCTGCTCTCACAGATTTAGAGAATAAGTCGTCTCTATCATTTCTTTCAAATTCGTCTGACATAATATATATTTTATAAAAACAAATATTATAAAAAAACTTAATAGGTTGTTTATAGTGTTAATAATTTAAATTTATTGTTAATAGCCTTAAATTATAAAACTGAAAACCATTAAACTTAAATTTAGAATAATTAAATAAAAAACTTATATTTTTAATTATAAAAAAAGATTAGTTTTTATATAAAGTAAATTAAAATCATTAGATGAATAAATTTTTAGTAGAAACAGTGTTGTACTAAAATTAAGATTTAGTAATTTTATATTCAAAATAATTTAAATAAAAAAAACCTGTTTGCACAGGTTTAAATTAATTTTAAGAATAATTAGTAAAACAAAAAACCCCGCTAATGCGGGGCTTTTATTACTTTTTCTTAGCTGCTTTCTTAGCTGCTTTCTTTTTTGGAGCTGCTTTCTTAGCTGCTTTTTTTGGAGCTGCTTTTTTTGGAGCTGCTTTTTTTGTTGCTTTTTTAGCCATGATTTTTTTTGTTTTTGAGATTTGTTAATACGAAGTAAATAAAATTTTTAATATTATCTAATTATTATATGTTTAATTTTTCAACATTGAATTGTTGAAATTGTTAATAGCGAAAAAAATGTTTTTTTAATAAATACAATTATTAATAATAAAAAATGATTATTATTTTATAAAGACCTTAAACATTATATTACAGAGGGGATATAAAAGTTTATAAAAATAAATAGAAAAATTATAATGATAAATGAACAAGATTTTTTTATTACTTTATAAAAATATCTTCTTCGATTTCCCAATCTGAAACTACTTTTAATTGTTTTGAATGAATATATACTTTTTCAGGTTGATGTTTTAAACTAAAATTACCAGTATCCCATTTTTTATTTTCATTTAGATCATAAATTATTTTTAAAAAATAATTAGCAGGCTCAACGTCAGTAAACTCAATTGTTTTAGAGTTACTTGATGATAATGATAAAGAAACTGATTGCTCTTTTATTACATTTTCTCTTTCGTCGGTAAGCTGAATAATATGATTTTGTTTTTTATTAAAAAGTATTTTCAAACTTACTTTACCAAATTCTAATTTATTTTGAGTTTTAAAATTTAATTTAATACTATCATTTGTATTTCCTTTTAGATCAAAAAAAGCTGATGTGTCAAATTTAAGTTTGTAATTAGCCCCTTGTTTTAATTTATTAATGATTTGATATTGACATGGGTTAATCCATTTGCCTTTAATATTTATTAAATTAATTAAAGAGTCTTCTTTTGATTCGAATTTAATTTTATTTAAGTTAACCTTATTTGTATCCATCCAATTTAAAAAACTAATTTTTAAGGTATCGTTAAGTTTTAATATGTTTGAATGTAAATTAGTTTCAAAAGAATTAAGTTTTTTCTTATTGTTATCCTTGGGTAAGTCGATTATAAGGGTGTCTGTTTTAGTTAAATTTTTATATGATAAAACTAATTTTAAAGTGTCACTTATGTTTTTATAATAAATTGAAATAGTATCCTTCTCTTTTTTTAAGTTTATTTCAAATATATTTTTATCATTTATTTCCAAAAGAGGCTTTAAATTTATTAGTGTTTTTTGGTTAAGTATAATTTGTATAAAACCATAATATGGATTTGCTATTTTTTTTACGAATGATTTTGAGGGGATTTCATCGAATACTCTAAAAATTACACTTGTATCGCTAAATAAATCAAGGGGGCGATCTAAAAATCCTCTTTTTTCAATTTCACCATCTATCTGATTATTTTTATTTTTATCAAAAAAAGCGATAGCTACAAATGTTTTTGAAGGTAATTTTGGTAAAATAAATTGTCCATCTTCACTTGTTTTTGTTAAATAAATAGCGCTATTAGTAAATGGAATAGTATCGTTAAAATTTATATTTTCATATAATCCAACACTAATTTTATCCATAGGCTTATTATTAAACGCGTTTAATACTGTCCCCATTATTTTTAGTGAATCGATTATATCTCCAGTCGAAAAAATGTATTCAAAATTTAATAATGGATTCCCTTCATGCATATCTATAATAGCGGAACCAAAATAAAAGCGATAAGTGGTATTTGGCAATAACTCCTCTTTTTTTAGACGAATCAATAACTCTTTTCCTATAACATTTACTTCAGGATTTGTTTTTATTTTAGGACATATTATTAGTTGGTTATTTATGTCATTTAATTTAATAAATTCGTCAAATTTAATTGATATTATTTCTGAATCGAATCGAACGGAGTTATTATTAGGAATTGCCTCTATCAATTTTGGCGGACTTACATCTTTTTTTCCGCCACTAAGAGTTACAACCTGAGCACAGTTAAAAAAGAGTAAAGAAAATAATATAATTAGTTCTAATTGCGTTATCGATTTTAGCATAAAATAAAGTAAAAGTAATCACAATATTTTATAAACCATTTAAGTTTATGTTTCTTATTTAAAACTATCTTTGTAATACTTTGATAATATATTATATAGGCATAGTCAAGAAACTCTCTTTTTATAAATGTTACAACTTTTTAAAATTAGTTATTGGCTTTTATTTATCGCGACTTATCAAATTCCCAAAACAATTTGGGCTTCCTCTTTTTGTGAGTATTGAGCCTACTACTAGTTGTAATTTAAGATGTCCTCAATGTCCAAGCGGTTTAAGAACTTTTACAAGACCGATTGGTATGCTTAATATTTATTTATTTGAAAAAGTGATTTGTCAAATTAAATCGCATGTTCATAGCTTAACTTTTTATTTTCAAGGCGAGCCTTACCTAAACCCAGATTTTTTAAATATGGTTAAAATGGCAAATGATAAAAATATTTATACAATAACAAGTACTAATGCCCATTTTTTAAGCGAAGAAATAGCAAAAAATACAATTTTATCTAAATTAGATAAGCTTATTATTTCAGTCGACGGTTTAACTCAAGAGGTTTATGAGCACTATAGAGTTGGAGGCAGTTTAAATAAAGTAATTGAAGGCACAAAAGAAATTATAAGGCAAAAAAAAATTCATAAAAGCAATACGCCACATATTGTCTGGCAATTTATTGTATTTAAATCGAACCAAAATCAAATCGCTTCGGTTAAAAAATTAGGAAAAGAATTGGGTGTAAACGAAGTAAAAATAAAAACAGCACAAATTTATGATTTTGAGAATGATAATGAATTGATTCCTGAGTTTGAAAATTATTCTAGGTATAAAAAAGATGAAAATGGAGTATTTAAAATAAAAAATAAATTACTTGATCAATGTTGGCGAATGTGGCAAGGATGTGTAATTACTTGGGATGGAAAAATTGTACCATGTTGTTTTGATAAAGATGCAAAGTATAAATTAGGGAACTTAGAAGTTGAAAATTTTAGAGACATTTGGTATTCTGATTCTTATAATAATTTTAGAAAATCAATTTTAGAAAGTAGAAATAAAATTGATATTTGTACTAATTGTTCTGAAGGAACAAAGGTTTGGGAATAAAAAGAGGTAAATAAAATTCAAAATATTAGTAAGCAAATTTATTTAATATTAATAAATTTGTAGTTTTTTTAAGTCTTCTGATAATATTTAAATAAAAATTAGATAAAAGTATGGTATATTCTATAAATATTGAAGGAATCAAGTTGTATGGGCATCATGGTTGTTTAGAAGAAGAAGCAAAAATTGGTGGCCATTACATTGTAGACGTATATTTGACTACTGATTTTTCAGAATCTTTTTTAACAGACAATTTAAGTAAAACTATAGATTATTGTAGCATATACGAAATTAGTAAATCCGAAATGGCAATCCGAAACAAATTAATTGAATGTGTTTGCGAAAGGATTTTTCAAAAAATTAAGCTAGAATTTAAACAAATAAAAACCCTACACGTTAAATTAACAAAGTTAACGCCCCCAATGAATGGAAATGTAGAAAAAGTTAGTGTAGAGATAAAAGATGAATTTTAAATCAAAAATATAATAACTTTATATTTAAAAATATTACACATTAATTTATTTTATTTTGGTAAATAAGTATTGATAAGATAAAATTATGGAATTTGATAATACTTCAGATACAAATTTAGCAGAGCTTGGCGAATTTGGATTAATAAAGCATTTAACGCAGCACATAGAATTATATCAATCCTCTACTATTAAAGGGGTTGGTGATGATGCCGCAATTATTTTTAACGAAGACTTACAAACCGTTATTTCGACAGATATTTTAATAGAAGGTGTTCACTTCGATTTAACTTATGTGCCATTAAGACATTTGGGCTATAAAAGTGTTATTGTTAATCTAAGTGATATTTATGCAATGAATGCTCAGCCCAAGCAGATTTTAGTTTCTATTGCGCTCTCTAATCGATTTAAATTAGAAGCTATTGAGGAATTATATTCGGGGATGCTTGCCGCTTGTAAAAAATATAAAGTTGATTTAGTTGGAGGCGATACAACATCTAGTTTGAGTGGTTTAGTAATTAGCATTACTGCAATAGGAGGAGTAAAGAAAGAAGATATTACTTACAGAAATGGCGCAAAAGAAAGTAATTTATTATGCGTGAGTGGTGATTTAGGAGGCGCTTACATGGGCTTACAAATTTTGGAGCGAGAAAAATCGGTGTTTAAAGAAAATCCAAAATTACAACCTGATCTCGAAGGGAAAGATTATTTACTTGAGCGCCAATTAAAACCAGAAGCAAGAAAAGATATTATTGACACATTAAATAGTATAGGAATAAAACCAACAGCGATGATTGATGTGAGTGATGGATTGTCTTCTGAAATATTACATCTTTGTTCTCAATCAGAAGTTGGAGTTGAATTATATGAAGAAAAAATCCCTATCGATTCACTAACTTATGAAACTGCCCGTGAATTTAATTTAGATCCAACTTTATGTTCATTAAGTGGAGGAGAAGATTATGAATTATTATTTACTGTTGATATTAGTGAATACGAAAAATTAAAGAATTCAATGGACATAACAATTATTGGACATATAACGGATAAAGCAAAAGGATACAATATGATTTCAAAATCAGGAACTGTTCACGAATTGAAAGCACAAGGTTGGAACTCATTATTGAAAAAAATTAGAAAGTGAGTTTAAATAAAAATATAAAGCGAATCTATTTTAAAACACTTTATCACCATCATAGGCCCATTTTAAATAAATTGCCCCCCAGGTATATCCACCTCCAAAAGCCGAAAGAATAATGTTGTCCCCTTTTTTAAGTTGTTTTTCATAATCCCATAATAATAAAGGAATAGTACCAGCAGTTGTGTTACCATAATTTTCAATATTCATCATTACCTTTTCAGCCCCAATTCCCATCCTATTAGCGGTTGCATCAATAATACGTTTATTTGCTTGGTGAGCAGCAAGCCATTGAATATCTTCAGCTTGTAAATTATTATTTTTCATAATATTAGCACTCACTTCAGCCATGCTATAGACCGCGTGTTTAAAAACAGATTGGCCTTCTTGATACACAAAATGCATTTTATTATTTACTGTTTCGTGAGATGCGGGTCTTAAAGATCCGCCTGCTTTCATGTGAAGATGTTCTACTCCGTTTCCATCAGCATGTAATTCAAAATCCATTATTCCTAAATCTTCGTCATTTGGTTCTAATAAAACAGCACCAGCTCCATCTCCAAATATTACGCAGGTAGTTCTATCGGTATAATCTATAATTCTACTCATCATATCTGCACCAACAATAACAACTTTTTTGTATCTCCCAGTTTCAATAAATTGAGAGCCTGTAGATAATGCATAAAGAAATCCAGAGCATGCTGCACTTAAATCAAAGCCCCAACAATTTTTTGCTCCTATTTTTGCACAAATTAAATTTGAAGTTGAAGGGAATACTAAATCTGGCGTTACAGTTCCGCAAATTAGTAAATCAATTTCTTCCGAACTAATGCCTCTCTTTTTACAAAGTAGTTTTACCGCTTCAACGCACATATCAGAAGTACCGCGTTCGGGGTTATTTTCTAAATGACGTTGTTTAATACCTGTGCGGGAAGTTATCCATTCGTCAGATGTATCAATAATTTTTTCTAAATCAGCATTAGTAACTATGTTTTCTGGTAAAAATCCTGCAATTGAAGTAATGGCGGCTTTAATCATTATTGAAAATTTTTTTTATTTTATCATTCAGTTTTGCCTCCACTACATCTTTTGATAATAATATCATATTTTTGAAAGCAAAAGCTGATGATACGCCGTGCCCAATTATTACATTTGAATTAATACCTAATACCGGTGTGCCACCATACAATTCGTAGTTAAATCTATCAAAATATTCATTACTGTTATTTCTAGCTTTAAGCATGTCGTAAAAAGTTTCAGCAGTTTTAAGCACTATATTACCTACAAAACCTTCGCAAACAACCACATCTAATTTATCAGAAAACAAATCTCTTCCTTCAATATTTCCGACAAAATTAAAGTCATTTGAATCTTTCATCAAAGTATAAGCCGCCTGTGTTATTAAATTTCCTTTTTCAGGCTCAGTGCCAATGTTTAAAAGTCCAACTTTTGGATTTTGAATCTTATAAACCTCTTTTGCGAAAATAGTTCCTAAAATTCCAAATTGATAAAGAACATCTGGTTTACAATCTGCGTTAATACCCACATCTAATAATAATCCAAACCCTCCATTTTCTTTTGGAAGAATTGAGGTGATACAAGGCCTAATAACTCCTGGAATTGCTTTAACTGTAAACATAGATCCAACTAACATTGCACCCGTATTTCCGGCACTGGCAAATATATTTATTTTTTGTTCTTTTAAAAGTTTAAATCCCAAAGTAATACTACTATTTGGTTTTTGCGAAAAAGCTTTTGTAGGATGCTCTCCCATCTCAATCATTTCTGTAGTATGAAGATATTCAAATTGATCAGGATCTATTTGTTTCGCTTTAAAATAGTTTTGAGCCATTTCAGAGTCTCCAATTAGAACTAATTTTACATTACTGGGCAATTCTTTAAAAGCTAATAAAGCTCCATCTAAGCAATTTTTTGGAGCGAAATCACCTCCTAATATATCAAACCCAATCTTCATAATTTATTATTTGATAGTTTATAACATACAATTATACAATTTATTAATTATAAAAACATATATAGAAAGGATTGATTTCAAAAAGATAAAGTTAGTATCTTTTAAATTCAAGCTCTAAAATTTTGCTAAAAATTGTGGTTAATTGCTAAAAATGAGTTTAAAAATCGAGATTATTTGTTATCTCTAATAAAAAAGCAGTTTAAATAACTAAACTATACTTTTTTTTCCATTACAACGTTTCCTTTATAATATAGTTTGCCTTCAAACCAATGAGCGCGGTGCATTAAATGAGCCTCACCAGTAGTTGAATCTTTAGAAATAGTCATTGAGGGAGCTTTGTATGTTGCACGACGAGAGCCAGTGCGAGAGCGAGAGAGTTTTCGTTTTGGATTTGGCATGATTATTAAATTTAATTTTTATTAATTTTTTTTATTTTATTTAATTCTTCCCAAATTGGGTTTTCTGATTTATTTTTATAAGATTTTTTATCTGATTTTAAAAGCAAATTATCTAGTTTATACAACATTTCTTTGTCACATTTAAAATGAATTGAATCTATTTCGCAAGGAACTCTTCGGGCAGGAATGGCTAATGTAATATATTCATATAAATATTGCGACAACTCAAATTCTTCTTGTCCTTCTTGAATGATTAAAATATCATCAGTACTTTCTAAAGGATTACCATACTTAATAACTAAATTTTCTTCTGTTTCAATAGGAAAATCAAAGTATTTAATACATCGATCACATTCTATTTCTACAGAGCCAACTATTTCAAAATTCATTTGAAGTAAATTGTTTTGTTTTGTAAGCTTAGCCTTAACAACTATGTTAGCCTTAGCAATTTCACTAGTTTCTATTTTATTAAAGAACGTATCGGATACTTTGAATTCATATTCATGTATTCCTACAGGCAATCCGCCAAATTTTATAATATATTGACTTTTACCCATTGTTTTTTTAAAAAAAGGACTGCAAATATAGGCTTTTTGGTCTGATTTACAAATTTATTGCCTAAAAACCTTTTAAACATTAAAAGAAAGAGCTATTCAGTAATATTTTAAAAATAAAAAAGCCGTTTGCATAAAGCTAAACGGCTTAAATAGATTCAAAAACAATTTATTTATGATTTTTTTCGCAGCTTACAGTTAATTTTTTACGCCCTCTGGCACGGCGAGAAGATAAAACTCGGCGGCCATTTGCAGATGCCATACGTTCTTTAAAACCATGTTTGTTTTTTCTTTTACGTTGTGATGGCTGGAAGGTCCGTTTCATGATATATATTTAATTAAAAATTGTAGTTATTTAAAATGTATTGCAAATATAAAGTTAATTTTTAGTTTAACAAACTTAATTAAAAAATAGATGTTAATTGGATTTTTTGATAAAGTAAAAAAGCAATAAAATCAGTTGAAAATGAGTAAAAATGAAATAAAATGGGCTAAATTTAACCAATTAGGGCCTAAATATTGATTTTTTTATGAGACTATAAGTAGGCGTTTATGATAAAAATTATAGTTAATGAAAATAAGCAGGCTTTTTTATAATTATAACACTATTTGCTGTTTAGGTTTTTTAATTATTGGGTTAATTATAATTATTGCTACTAAAAATTATCCTATAGGTGATTTTGGGAATTATTTTTATGGAAGTAAAATTTATTTGGATGGAAATTTTACAATTGAAAATTATAAAAGTATAGTCCATTTTAATAATCAAATAATTGCTTATGGCGAGACTAATTTTTTCGAAAATTATATACCAGTGCCTCCATTTAATTTATTATTTTATTCACCATTTACTATATTTAAAAGTATTACCTCTAAATTAATTTTTAATGCACTAAGTATAGTTCTCTTTTGTTTTTCATTAAATAGAATTTTGAAAGTGTTACTGGTTAAGAGTTGGTTTATTTTATTTCTTCCCTTAGTATTTTTTTTTACTTTATATAATAATATAATTCAAGGCCAAACTTACTTGTTAATAATTAGCCTTTTGATGGAAGCATTTATTGCGTCAGAAAAAAATAAAACGCTATTAGCAAGTTTTTTCGTTACTGTTTGTATTTGTTTAAAAATTTTCCCGGCAATAATTTTAATTTATTTTCTTTTTAAAAAGAAGAATAAAATTTTTGTTTTTACTGTAGTTATAAGTTTGTTGTTTTATATTATTACTGCATATGCTTCAAATTCAGAAATGGTTAAGTATTATTTTACCGATATTGTTCCGAGATTATTAAATAATGATGTTGTGGGCGCTTATTATTATGGAAATCAAAGCATATATAGTATGTTATTAAATATATTTTCGTTTGATGGATTAGTCAATAGATATCCAATTGCAAATAATCCTACTTTGTTGATTTGTTTGGAAAGTATCTGTGTTTCTTTGATAATTAATAGTTTATTTCAATTAAGAAAGATAGATTCTTTTATGCTTTTTGGAATGTGTTTGACCGTCATCATATTGATAGGCCGTTATAACACAACTTATGGAATGATAGTATTAGTTCCATTTCTTGTGAGTATATTAAAACTAAGTATTACAAAAAAAGGAACGGTTGCTATTTTATCTTGTTTTTTTATTGCTTTAAATATTCCTATAGTTAGTTTAAGTAATTCCCCAATTTTAATTCAATACATTAAATTATTATTATTACTTGTAGGATATATAATTTTTGTTAATCAATATAAAGTAAAATTTAATTATGGAATGTTAGTTGTATTATTTGGATCAATTTTTTTGTTAAAGTATATTTCTTTTTTAATTCTTCCAGCTAAATATTATAATATTCAGAATACTAAAGGTATTATGTATGACTATAAAATAAGTAAGGACTCGTTGATTTTATATTCTACTAATGGAGATAAAACCCATAGAGAATTATTTAGAAACAAAGATTATATTAAGGAGGATTCAAATATTACTCTTAAAAATAATCTCATTTATTATAAAAGCAAGTTATTATGTGGGACAAAAGATAATAAAAAGAATGCTAAATTATTTAACGATACAAGTATAATTTTTATGAGTGATTTAAATCAAGGGATAAGATTTTATAAATTACGCATAATACCAATAAAATAGTTAGCCATTTATTAATCAATCAAAAGAGAAATAAAAATAATTATCTATAGTTTACTTAATGAATATAGTTTTGTAATTTTTTATCTATTTCAAGAAGAACTTTTGATTGAAACCCTTGTGGGTGATGTTTTGAAGTGTATTTTTTACTACGCATGTTTAATTTAAAATCAATGGTATTGAAATGTGGAAATTTTTTTTTCCAAGTTTTTAATGTGAGTTTTAATAAATAGTCATCCAGTTTGTTACCTAGGTTACCTCCAAAGCACTTTTCAATTAATTGAGAAATTTTATTTTTTGTATAATTAAAATAGGGAGTAGTTCTATTTTCATTAATATTTGGAAATTGCTTGTAGACCCATAAATTTTCGTTTATAAAACGACTAAATAACGAAATATTATTTATTGGAATAAGAGTAGCAATTTCAGTAGCAGTATAAATATTTTTATCAGGTATTACTAAAGTGTTAGTATCTATAAAATAGTTTACACAAAAGTATTTTTTAGAGTTTAAAAGGAAGATTTTTTTATAGAGAATTAATAAGGATCTGCAAAGCCAAAGTCTATTCGGTTGGCAAATAATAAAGTAGTCAATATCACCATCCACAGTTAAAATTCCTTTAGAAAAAGAACCGGAAATACATAAATTTTCAACAAAGGGAAAGGAGCATATTAATTTAGAATATTTTTTGATTTTTTTTTCTGATTTTTTCGCTCTTTCTTCATTTATTTTTCTATTTTGAATAATTAATTCATCGTTGCTTGACAAATAATAGTATTCGTTATTTTTAATAATAAGTTTATTTGTAATTAATTCTGAGGTTACTTTTTCAATGTCAACTAAACTAATTTGGATGGAGCAGAATTTAATAATTTCATTTATTTTCAATGGGTAGTTAAAAATATCGAAGTAGATAATTGTTTTTATAACAGCAAGTTGATTATGACTTAATGGTTTCAGTAAATAGAGTTTCTTTAAACATTAATAGTTGAGCAAAATAAGATTTTAAATATAGTTTAATTTTTTTTAAAACTGGATTTGATTTTGTCTCTAATTCAACACTATTAACGACCCATCTTACAGCATACTTATAATAATTTGTTGAGTGAATTCGCTTAAAATCAATTTCTCTATCGGTAGACGTTTCCCATGGAGGATGCACTATAAGTTTATCTTTAATTTCGTCGAATAACGGCGTACCTTTGATTGGATAGGCAACGGTAATTGTAAAATAAGTAGGATTAGACACAATTAAATGTTGAATTGTTTGTTTTATATCGGCCTTGGTTTCGCCAGGGTATCCCAACATAATAAATGTACCTGCCTCAATACCATGTTTTTTTGCTAGTTGAATCATCTTTTGAGTTTCAACAACATCAACACGTCTATCCATTGCTTCAATTATTTTTTGAGAACCACTTTCTGCACCAATCCAAATGCGTTTACAACCACTATTTTTTAAAATAATAATAATATCTTCGTTTAATCTATCTGCACGTGAAATAATTTCATAGGGAATAAAAGCACTCAATTTTTTTACGCAATCTGCAAATTCTTTTAACCAACGATGATGAATTGTAAAAACATCATCCACAAACCAAATCATATCAGGATTGTAAATAGTTTTCAAAAACAACATTTCCTCCGCTACTTGATTGGGGGTTCTCCTACGATATGTTCCGCCATAAACTGCTCTACTACACCATTTGCAAGTATAAGGACAACCACGCATCGAACTTACACTTATCATACCAAATCCATGATTTTTTCGCCATGTATCAATATATTTATTTATATCAATTTTTTTTCTATTTGGTAATGGTAATTTCGAAATATCTTTTATTAATTCTCTTTCTTTGTTGGTGATAATAACATTTTCTTTTTTGAATACCAGTCCAGCAATTTCTGAATAATCTGTTTGACCTGATTCAATTGATTTTATAAGTTCAAGCATAGTCAATTCTCCTTCTCCTAAGATAATAAAATCAGTACCAATAGATAAAAATTTATCAGCATGATAAGTAACTTCTGGTCCGCCTAAAACTATTTTTTTATTTTTTAGCTCCTCCTCATTTTTTATAAACTGAATTAATTTAACTACATTTAGTTTAGTCATTAGATTAACATAAATAGCAATTACATCTGGTTTTGTGGAAATTAAGTGTTGCTTTAATTTAATAAAACTTTGAAATGTACTGTCAAAAACACTATTATGGTAACCAAAATGTTCTAAATAAGATGATATGTATAGTAATCCCAATGGAGCATACGGTCGCATTATAGATTTTTCTTTTTCATCTTCTTCTAAAAAATAACCATGCGTGAGTAAGATTTCCATTAAATAAACGTATTAAATTCTTTTTAAATGAATAAGATAATGATCCGAGTAATTAGCTAAAAAATTAAATCGTATAAATACCGAATCTAATTTAATAAGTAACTTAAATAAAATTGGATGTTTTTTAATAAAAGATTCAAAATAGGAAGGCGGAACGAACAAAGCAATGGGCTTTATCTTTATTACATTAAAATTAGGTTTAAAAATTATTTTTATTTGCTTTGGAGAATAATAGTAGGTTTTAAAAACTTCCTCATTTAGAAAAGTTTCTATTCCATGCCTTTGTTTCCTTCTCCAAGCTTTTTTAATATCGAATTTTAAAATAAAATAAAATTTTTCTAAAATGCATTTTGTTCCCATAATTATTAAAACAAGATCAGCATTATGGTTTATGTATGTTGGAAGTTGAATTGAAAATTCTTTTAGTTCATTCGCATCTAAACAGTTTAACCCACCAAAATTTGAAAAAATTACTTCGAAGTTAGCATTGATATATTTATTAGGAATGTTTTGAATTGAACAGGGTATAAATTCTATTGAATTATTTTTATTTTTTAGTTTGGCAATATCAATCATTTGTTCTGAAATATCTGTTGCATAAACTTTAGAAGCGAATTTGCTGAGAGTTTTGGCATCTTCACCTGTACCACAATTTATTTCGAGCACTTTTTTATTAGAAAAAAAATTTAAAGTTTTCAAATAATCATACACTTGTTGCCGTTGAATTTTTCCGATTAATGAATTAGTGAAATGATCGTCATATTGGTGCGCATATTTATTAAATGCTTTTAAATGCATCAGGTTCTATTTTTTTTAATTTATTTTTAGTTAAAATCAAACTTGGATAGTAATAGGCTATAGAGGCTATATTGTATATATCATTGGAACTTACGCGAAATGATTTTAATTTTTTTAATGACTGAATGGATAATTGTTTTCTGTAATTTTTATGAATATACCTGTGCAATACCTTATAGAAATTATTAGAATATGTATTTTTAAACATTAAATCTAAATCGTCGCTGTCTGTCCAGTTAGTTTTTTCTATTAATTGTTCTTTTACTTTTTCGTAAAATTTGGTACCAGGTAAAGGATATGAAACCGAAACACCAATTTCATCAGGCATAATAGTTTTTACCATATCTATCGTTTTATTAATATCTTCAATAGTTTCTCCTAAATAACCAAATTGTAAAAATAAACATACTTTTATTTTATTTTTTTTAAGTAGGCTTGTTGCTTCATAAATTTGTTGAACAGTTATTCCTTTATCCATTGCATTTAGTATTTTTTGAGAGCCACTTTCAGCACCTATCCAAACTTTTTCACAACCACTTTCGGACAAGTATTTTATATTTTCGTCTTCTAATAATAAATCTGCTCGAGATTGAATTTTGTACTTTATCTTTATATTTTGTTGTTGTATATGTTTATTGAATTCTTTCAACCAATTAGATTTTAGCCCAAAAATATCATCTGCAAACCAAACATGGGTAAACCCAAATTGTCCTTGTAATTGTTTAATTTGTATAACAATTTTTTCTGCACTGTGAGAGTTATATCTATTGCCGTAAATTGGTTTAGCGCACCAATTACATTTATATGGGCAGCCACGCGTGGTAACAAAGTTTAATGCAAAGTACCCATGTTTATTTTGCCACATTTTTTTGTACGGATTAATATCAAGCAAATCCCATGCAGGAAGAGGTAATTGATCCAAGTCTTTTAAAACAATACGATTTTTTGTTCGAATGATTTCATTATTTTCATTCAAATAAATAATACCGTCAATATGTTTTAATAATTTTTTCTTTTTAATAGCCTCACAAATTTCCAAGAGAGTTTGTTCAGCTTCGCCAAATATAACTATATCAGCGTTATTTTGTAAATATTTATATGCGTGATCAGTAGCATCGCTACTTGAAACTATTATTTTACAACCTTTTTTTTTAGCATATGATTGCATTTTAAAGGCCGCCTTCCTCATATTGGTTAGGCACATTTTTGTTAAGTAATTAAACCCGTCATCGTAAATTACTAAAACATCAGGTTTATAGTTATCAATTGTGGAATTAATCTCATTGGCATTTAAACAAAATTGAGTATCAAATAGCTTAACATCAAAGCTATGATTTCTAAGATAAGCTAAAGCGTAAAGTGTACCCAATGGTGGATATGGCATCGCTGTTTTAAGTTGCTTTGCATCAAAATTTAAAAAATAGCTATGTGTAAAAAGTAATTTCAATAGTTAAGCGCATAGATATAATTTACTTCCCAAAAGATTTTTTTTGATTCTCTCAAAGTAAAAGTACAACTATATTTTTGTGCAATATCAGTAATCTTTTTAATATCACAATTATCTGCTAAGATGATATAAATAGAAGTAGAAGAATGGATATGAAGGGGTAATTGATAAAATAATTGCTCAAAATACTCACCATTATTACCACAATACCAAGCATTTTGAGCATCGTTTATTGGGTTTTTAAAGAAGTATGGAGGATTTATTATAATTAAATCATAAATATTATTTTGTAAATTTTCAAATAGGTTAGAGGTAATGATTTTGAAGTTATTAGTAATACAATTTTTATTTAATTCAAAATTTAATTTTGTATTTTGTATCGCCGATTCACTAATATCAATGGCTGTTAAGATATATTTTTTTTTACATAATAATAAACTTAATAAACCAGAACCACTGCCTACTTCTAAAACTGTTTGATTTATTAAAGTAAGTTTTTTAATAAATGAGTAGAAGTATTTTGTACTAAAAAAGAAACCTGGATGAAAAACGCCTGGATTAATTATCAGTTTAAATCCATCATGATTATATTTACGGGGCTTTTTTAAATACCAATTTATAAGCGGTTTAATAAATTTAGTAGCAATTATTTTTAATAGTTTCAAAGTTAAAATCCTTCTATTTCTGGTTGTCGGTATTTCCAAATTTTCTGTAGGAGTTTTATTTCATTCGGAAATTTATAAATTTTGGCAGTATATCTTATAGTAGAAATTGTTTTTATTATTCTTTTCTTTCTGTAAGAAAATCTTATATCTGAAATAGAAGGGTAATAACCATTTAAGACAGTTTCAAAATTTCTAATTTTATCAATCATATAAGGTTTAAGCCAAGGCGTTAATGGATTTTTTCTTAAATCAAATTTTTCCCATTCGGGGCTAATCCAATCTTCTAATTTTTCGGGAAATTTAAATCCTGATGATTGCACTTTATTAAATAAATCGCTTCCTTCTGTAGGAACTGGGCTGTAGGTATAAATTATTATTTCCGTTTTTGAATTAGCTTCTTTTACTTTTCTGATAAAATTAATATCTTCATCGATTTGTTTATTTATCTCGTATTCATTATCTCCTGGTATACCTAAAACAAAAGAGTATTCAGGTATAATATCAAATTTAGCGATGCGTTTAGCGAAACTAATTATTTGTTCTCCTGTTTGACTGCCACCTTTATCTATTTTTTTAAGAACTTCATCGTTTCCTGTTTCAGCGCCAAAGAATATCATTTTACAGCCGCTTTCACTAATTTGTTTTAATGACTCATCACTATATTTATCCATAGTATCAATTCTTGCCTCCCCCCACCAGTTCATTTTTTCTTTTGAAATTAGTTTAGCAAATTCTACAGTTCTTTTTTCTGAAACAAAAAAATTATTATCATGAAATTCTATTGCATTACCTCCATATTTTTTTTTAATAGTCATTATGTCTGAATAAATACGTTGCGCAGAGAACCCTTTCCACCTTGCATTATAAATGGGAACGACAGCACAAAATGAGCAAGTAAACGGACAACCAAAGCTGCTATGATAGGCAATAGTTTTAGTTCCTAAATATGTTTTACCTAAATAATTATCTATATTGTAAAACGTATTTAGTTTTTCGTAAGGCAGGATGGGCAATTTTTCGAGATCATAAATATTATCTTTTTTAGATATTATTATGTCGTTTTCTTTTTTGTAAATGATATTAGATAGTTTTAAAATGGGTTTATCGTGTTCAATACAATTCAACAATTCAGGAAATACTTTATCTCCCATGCCATTAATAATAAAGTCAACATATCCAGAATTTAAAACTGTTTTTGGTTGATTTGAAGGAAAATATCCCCCCCAAATAATAACTATATTTGGGTATTTTTCTTTAATTATTTTAGAAAACGGAATTGCTTGCTTAAGCTGTGGCCCAGGCATAACAGTTAATCCAAAGACTTGAATTTTATTTTTGGAAAAGCAATCTAATAATTTATCTAGTGGGTTCGTTTCTAGATTACCGTCAATAATAAAATAATTGTGTATATTATTAATACTAGACGCAACTTGTAATATGCTATTGGGTATTCTTGGTTTATGGCATGCTGCTCTGGGGTTAAATAATACTAAATTAAGCATAATATAAATTTATAAATAATTTTACCATTTAAAAAATTTGAATAACTGTTTTTATAAAGTAAATTTATTGTGTGTTAAACAAAGTGAGCCAAGATTTTGAAACTAAAAATGTGAAGGAATTTATAATAAAATATAAATTCAAGTTAGTTTTAAATATTAGTATAGCTTTAATCTTAAGTTTAGTCATTACTTATTTCATCCCAAATGAATACCGTTCTTATGGGATAGTATACCCGCCATCTTCAACATCTTTAGAAAATTCGGTGGAGAACCCAAATTTTGGATATGATATTGAGGCGGATCGGATAATTCAAATTATGCAATCACAAGTTATTATGGATTCAACGGCTAGTAAATTTAATTTGATTACCTATTTTGATATCGATATAAAAGACACAGATAGAAGAGATAAGCTAAGTAGAATGTTTTTAAAAATGGTAAAATTTGAAAGAACAAATTATATGTCAGTCTCTATTTCAGTTAAATCAAAAGATCCATATATGTCGGCGGATATGGTGAATTATATTATAGACAAAGCAAATGAATTTAGAGAGAGAATCTATAAGCAAAATGTATTATCGGCTTACAGTAAAGCAAAAGAAGAACTCGATTTTCAGACGAAAATTTCAGATTCAATTATTACTATTGTTAAAAAAGATTTGGATAAATTAAATTTATCTGGATTGTTAGTATTAGCTACGAATGCGCAATTAAATTTTAATGATTTAAATAGAATGCAAGCTTCTATTGAAAATTCTAATGTAGGAATAAATATTATTAATTACCGCAGCCAATTAGATAGGCAAAGAGAAATTGAAAATAAGTTATTTAAGATTAAGAAAATACTTGACAATCCGGTACCAAAACTTTATTTAATTGATAAAGGACTACCTTCATTTAAAAAGGTTTACCCATCCTATGCTTTAAATGCATTAGTAGCTATTTTACTTTCCTTAGTTATTTCAATAATTCTAATAGTTAATAAATCAAAGAGATAATTGAATTATTTGAAAAATAATTTCTTTAAAAATCATTTTGATTTATTTATAATCGTGCCAATATTGATTAGTTTATTATTACCCTTATCTTATAACGAGTATATTTCTATTTCTGTAATTATAGTTATTGAAGTAATTTTAATATTTCTATTAGGATATATTGTTTTAAAATATAAACATACTGCATTATATTTTCTTGCTTTTTCGATACCTCTCAGTATTCAGACTTCAGTAATTGGTAGCTCAAAAATTAATTTTCCCTCTGAAGTAATTTGCCTTGTTTTAACTTTTTATGTAATTGTTAAGGTAACCTTTAACTTAAAAATTACTAAACGTTTTATTTACCATCCAATAACTATTGTAATAATTATAGATATCGTGTGGTTAATAATTACAAGTTATGTATGCCAGCTTAAGGATGTAGCTTTTAAAAGGACTTTAATTCGAATTATGTATATTATTGTTTATTACTATTTATTTAATGAATTATTTAAACATGATATTAAAAATATTTATAAAGTATTGCTGTTATACTCCCTTGGAATGATATACCCTATTATTCATTCTATTGTTTTCCATTATCAGTTTGATTTCAGCTCTCAAGGGTCAGTAATGGCAAGCCTACCATTTTATAATGATCATACTATTTATGGAGCCGCTATAGCATTTATTACTCCTTTTTCAATTTATTTTCTTGTCAAGAGTTTAGCTGAGAAAAATAAGTTGAAAATAATGCTGGGTAACGTATTAATTTTTATATTATTAATTGGTATTGTACTTTCCTATTCTCGTGCTGCATGGCTCTCATTAATTTTTTCGCTTTTATTATTTTTAATTCTAAAGTTTAAAATTAAAGTAAAGTATTTTATTAGTACTTTTATTATAGGAGCGTTTATTATAGCATTAAGTTGGAGCAGTATAGTTGAATATATTGAACGTAACAGTGAAATTAGCCATAAAAATAATGTTAGCGCTCACTTTAAATCGGTAACAAATATAAAAACGGATGCATCGAATACAGAACGGTTAAATAGATGGAAATGTGCTTGGAAAATGTTTTTAGATAAGCCTGTTTTTGGTTCTGGTCCTGGGTGTTATCAATTTTTTTATGGCTCTTATCAGCTTCGCAAAGACATGACCGCAATTAGTACCTTTAAAGGAAACAAGGGACACGCTCACTCCGAGTATTTAAATTATTTAAGTGAAACTGGTTTAGTTGGTTTTTTAAATTTTGTACTCTTAATTATTTTAACATGTTATTTTGCCATAAAAATAATTTATAAAACTAAGGATGATTTTATAAGAGACACAACAATGTTTATTTTATTAGGCTTCTTTACATACATTGTTCATGCCTTTTTTAATGGCTTTATTGAAACAGATAAAATTGGTATGTTGTTTTTTGTTTCAATTTCATCCATAGTCGCTCTTGATCTTAAGGATAAATCTTTGGAGTTTAATTAGCATTAATTTTCTATTTTTCTCTTACCGATAATGGTATTTTATTTAATATGTAAGGGGCTATTTTTAAATTATCGTTTCTATGATATAAATTTCCGAAAAAACTAAATTCCTCGTGTTTATGAGTGAGTTTATTATTCAATAATTTTTTTAAAGTATTAATAGGCATGTTCCATTCTTGAGAAAGTCTTTCTAAAGATGGCTCCATATAACTTATGTATAAAAGTTCCATTTGTGTATGCTCTTGATTTTTTGTGAAATCAATGTCAGAATCTAATCTTTTTCGATAATCATTTAAATTAATCATCCTTTGTTTTATAATAGTTGTAAATTCGTTTTTTGTCATGTAATTTAATACATCTGGAGTTTCTTTAAATAATGGAGATAGCGATATTTCGTGACACCATATACACTTGCCTGGTTTGCCGGCAATTCCTAACTTTGGATTACTGGCTGAAATTAAATCGCCATTTGAATTAAATATGGCAAAACGTAATTGTCCATTTTCCATTATGTCAAAGGTTTCAAATACTTCTGGAACGAACGAATCATCTATAACTGATCCATTGCCCTCTAAAGCAAAATAAGCTTGTTTATTAGTTGCTTTTCCGGTGCTCAAGTACAAAATTCTGTTATGAAAGGCGACTGTTGAATTAAGTACAGCAAATTTAAGACTATCGTTAAATAAGTATGATTTTTTAAATTCAGTAAATGTTTTTTTTACGCCAGTAATACTATAATAATTTTCACTCACACCAATAGTTAAGGTTACAAATTCGCCTAAATCAATAGAATTCTTGTATCTATACTCCTCCGTTTTTTTTAAGTTATTGATAAGTTCTTTAATAGAATTTAAGGCGTCCTCATTAAATCCAATACTATCAAAATTTATAGTAAAGGTTTCATTACTAATAGCACTGATAGATTTATTGAAACTTCCTTTAGGCAATTTTGCACCTAAATACGAGAGAGTCCATTTTAATCCGATGAGTTTATTTTTTAAAGAATCGCCCTTAAAATTAAGTGTATAGCTTAAATTAATTTCACAGGGTTTTGTTTTTGATATTGTAAATGTATAAGACATAAAAATAAGTAAAATAATAAATGGTAATATATATTTTAACTTTCGCATCTTATTGTTATACATTTACTAAATAGGTTATTAATTAACCAAGTCACCTAAAATAACGCATCGTTATAAATTTAATTATTTTTATATGCATTAATATTTTTCATTAAATCAAATGATAAACATTTTAATAATAAATTTTCAAATATATCCTACTTTTATTACAATATAATGACACTAAATATAATTTTACTTGTATTTTTGTAAGTTGTATGGCAAAAAGTCGAAAAGGAACTAGAGCTGGAATTTCAGATATGGATGAGCTTCCAAAGGCAAAATTAACTTTGGCAAATTTTAAAAAATCTTTTCGGTTATTTGGTTATTTAGGTAAGCAAAAATGGAAGTTCTTAATAGGAATGATATTTTTAGTGGCTTCAGCAGGTATTGGTTTAGTTTTTCCTTTAAAAGCTGGATCATTATTTGGTTTTTTAAGTGATTCTAAAATGGATACTGTTCAAAAATTTTCTGAATTACAAGGTTTAGGAATTACTTTATTAATTATACTTATTTTTCAAGGGTTTATTTCATTTGGTAGAGTTTATTTTTTCTCTCAAGTAACTGAAAGTATTTTGCAAGGACTACGTAATGATACTTTTAAACGAATCATTCAAATGCCTATGGGATTTTTCTCAAAAAATCAAGTAGCAGAATTAAATAGTCGTATGGCAACAGACGTAAACGTTATTAGCGAAGCTTTTACTGTTAACATTGCCGAAATTATTCGACAAAGTATCGTTGGTATAGGTGGTTTAGTATTAATGATAATCAAAATAGATTGGACAATTGCTCGATGGTTTATTTTTATTATCCCTCCATTAACTTTCGTATCAATAATTTTCGCAAAACGAATTAGAAAATATTCTAAAGATTTTCAAGATAAAATAGCAGAAGCTAATGTTATTGTAAGTGAAAGTTTAACAGGTATTACCAATGTAAAAACTTTTACTAATGAGTTTTACGAAATAAATAAATTTACTGCCAAAACAGATGACATTAAAAAATTTGGGATTAAGTACGGTATTTTTAGAGGAGCTTTTTTTGCTTTTATAGTATCGTTTGTATTCGGTGCAATGTTTTTTATTTTATATTTAATGGTAAAAGCTGTTATTAGTGGCGATATTAAAGGTGAGGAATTTGGTCAGTTTTTAATGCTTTCATTATTTGTTGCAGGGAGTTTAGGCGGCTTACCCGATCAAATTGCAAGTTTACAGCGCGCATTGGGGGCAACAGATAGAGTGTTTGAATTGATTGATGGCGATATCGAAAATATTGATATTATCAATGAAAATATAGCTGTAAAGTCAACCAGTGGAGAAATTGAATTTGATGGTGTTTCTTTTAATTATCCATCTAGACCTGAGTTTAATGTTCTAAAAAATATTTCTTTTAAAGTAAGTGCCGGACAAACAGTAGCTTTGGTTGGAAGCAGCGGCTCCGGAAAAACAACAATTGCAAGTTTAGTGTTGCGTTTTTACGATCCAATAAATGGAAAAATTTTAATTGACGGCACAGATACTAAGACCATGAGTTTAACCGAACTTCGAAAACAAATAGCATTAGTGCCGCAAGATGTTATTTTATTTGCCGGAAGTATTAAAGATAATATCGCTTACGGTAAAGCTAATGCTACGGAGGCGGAAATAGCTGAAGCCGCTAAAAAAGCCAATGCTTTAGATTTTATTAATTCTTTCCCTGATAAATTTGATACTCTTGTTGGTGAAAGAGGGATTCAACTTTCAGGAGGGCAAAGGCAACGTGTGGCTATTGCACGAGCAGTGCTAAAAAATCCAAGTATTTTAATTTTAGATGAAGCTACTAGTAGTTTAGATAGTGAAAGTGAATATTTAGTTCAAGAAGCTTTAGATAAACTAATGATTGGGAGAACAAGTTTAGTAATTGCTCATAGGCTTGCTACTATTCGTAATGCAGATAAAATTGTTGTTTTACATCAAGGCTTAGTTCAAGAAATTGGTACCCACCAACAACTAAGTTTAAACGAACAAGGGTTATATTACAAACTTAGTAAAATGCAATTTGAATTAAGCTAGTTAAAATTTTAAATAAGGAATAAGTCCGTGTAATCCTCCTTCTCGTCCAAATCCACTTTCTTTGAATCCTCCAAAAGGAGAGCTCGGATCAAATTTATTATAAGTATTAGCCCAAACTACTCCTGCCTTTAATTGTTGAGTAAGATTAAAAATTTTAGAACCTTTGTCTGTCCATACTCCTGCACTTAGTCCGTATGGAATATTATTAGCTTTTTCAATTACTTCTTCAATAGTTCTAAATGTTTGAACAGTTAAAACAGGTCCAAAAATTTCGTCTTGAACTACTCTACTACTTTGCTTGGCATTAATAAATAAAGAAGGTTTACAGAAATATCCTTTTTTCGGTAATTCGCCTAATGTTTGGTATAATGTTATGCCATCTTCATTGCCCATTTTTATGTAAGTTTTGATTTTTTCTAATTGCACTTTATTATTAATTGCGCCTACATCTGTATTTTTATCTAACGGATTTCCAACAATTAAAGTTTCCATACGGGCTTTTAATTTGCTGATTATTTCTTCTGCAATATTTTCTTGAACAAATAATCGAGAGCCCGCACAACAAACATGGCCTTGATTAAAAAAAATACCATTTATAATCCCCTCTATTGCTTGATTAATTGGAGCATCTTCAAATACTATGTTGGCAGCCTTTCCTCCTAATTCAAGTGTGAGTTTTTTATTAGTGCCAGCAATTGAATGTTGAATATTTTTTCCAATTTGGGTGCTTCCAGTAAAAGCAATTTTATGAATGTTAGGGTGATTAACCATAAAAGAACCAGTACTTCCTGGACCAGTAATAATATTTACAACACCAGCGGGTAAATCACAATCTCTAATAATTTCAGCTAATTTTAAAGCCGTTAGAGAAGTGTTTTCTGAAGGCTTCAATACTACAGTATTTCCTGTAGCTAATGCTGGTGCTATTTTCCAGGCAGCCATTAAAAGTGGAAAATTCCAAGGTATTATTTGTGCAGCAACTCCAAGTGATTGAGGCGTTTTAGTAGGAAAAGCATAATTAAGTTTATCAGCCCAACCTGCATAATAAAAAAAATGATTTGCTGCTAATGGAATATCAAAATCACGACTCTCTCTTATTGGCTTTCCTCCATCCATAGTTTCTATAATTGCTAGTTCCCGCGAGCGCTCTTGAATTACACGAGCAATTCTAAAAATATATTTAGCTCGTTCTTTAGCAGGCATTTTTTTCCATATTTTTGAGTACGAGTTGTTGGCAGCTAAAACGGCTCCGTTAACATCTTTTTCATTAGCTAAGGCCACCTCCGATAATTTTTCTTCGGTTGCTGGGTTATATGTATCAAAATAGATTTTGCTATTTGGCTTAACAAATTTTCCATTAATATATAAATTGTATTGAGGATTAATTTGAATGTGATCAGTAGTTTCAATTGCTGGTGAATAATTCCAAGTAAAAGGATTAATGTTGTTTAATTTTTTCATATCATTATTTAATAAAAATAATTAGTTTATTATAGGCTAATATAATCTTTACTATAATAAACACCATTATATTTTTCTTTTCCTAGTTGTAAGAGAATATCGTTGGCCAGACTACTCGCTCCAAATCGAAACCATTCTTTAGTCATCCATTTTGAACCCAAAGTTTCGTTAAGCATTACTAAATATTGTAGCGCACTTTTAGCATTAGATATACCACCTGCAGGCTTCATTCCAATTTGAATATTAGTTTTTAAATAATAATCTTTTATGGCGTCTAACATTACAAGTGTGACAGGCATAGTTGAAGCAGGCTGTATTTTTCCAGTTGAAGTTTTAATAAAGTCTGCTCCTGCATAAATTGCAATATCGCTAGCTTTTCTTATGTTGTCTAATGTAGAGAGTTCACCAGTTTCTAAAATTACTTTTAGCTTAATTTTACCACAAACATTTTTTATTGCAGCAATCTCATCAAAAACAAAAGTATAATTACCACTTAAAAATTCGCCTCGGCTAATCACCATATCAATTTCATCAGCACCCTGTTCTATCGCGTATTTTGTTTCGATTAATTTTGTTTTTAATGAGGCATTTCCACTAGGAAAACTGGTAGCGACAGAAGCTACTTTTACAGAGCTGTTTTTTAAAGAAATTTTTGCTGTTTTAACATGAATTGGATAAACACAAACAGCCGCTAAATTCGGTAAATCTGTAATATCATTGGATGGATGTAAAGCTTTGTAACATAATTGTTTTACTTTTTCAGGCGTATCTTTTCCTTCTAAAGTTGTTAAATCAATCATACTTAAAGCTAACTTTAATCCAATAACTTTAGTTTCTTTTTTTATACTGCGACAATTAAACCGCTGGATGCGCTCTTCAACACCAGTTTGATCAATAGGAGAATTATATTTAAAATTTGGGATCATATCAACGCATTAAATATAGCAATTTTACTTGCATCAATTTTTATCATTTTTTAATAATTATTATTAGTTCTGACCTATTTTAAATTAGTATTTTTATAGATAATGACGATATTTTGTAACCCGATTTCTTCTAAAAAACGTTTTTTACCATTCAGAAAATTAAACGAAGTTTATTCTTTTTCTTTATTTGAAAAAGTATCGTCTGTTTCGGCATCAGATTGGGAATGTGTTTTACAGAATAGAACCCTTTTTTTAGCCCTTCCATATTTGACTTTAGTAGAACAATGCATTTATGTGAAATTAAATTTTAGATATATTTTGGTTTATTATAAAAATAAACCTTGTGGCATAATTTATATTCAGATTGCCAATTTTAATATAGATTTATTTTCTAATCAAATAGACACTTCGAAATTTAATAGATTAAATATATTTAAAAAAATTATTAGCTCGAACAAAAATGATGGTCATTTGATGTTAATTACCTGTGGAAACAATCTCTTAAGTGGAGATTTTGGTTTTTTGTTTGATGAAAAAATAAATAAAAAAACAGCAAGTGAGCTTTTGTTAAATATAATTGATTTGATTTCAAAAGAAGAAAAATTGAGGGGAATAATTTCTGCAACATTAATTAAAGATTTTGTTAAGCCACTAGAACCATATAAATTATTTGAATCAAAAAATTATTTTCAGTTTATAGTTGATCCTCGCTTAATAATACAAGTTCAATCTAATATAAAAACTTTAGATGATTATATTGAATCTTTTTCAAAAAAATATAGAAAAAGAGCTAAGGCAGTTTTAAATTTATTTAGAGATGTTGAGTCGAGGGTACTAAATACTGAAGAAATTAAAAAATATGAAATTGAGCTTTACGATTTATATAGTGAGGTTTTTGAAAGGGCAAAATTTAAGTTACTTAAATTACCTCAAAATTATTTTTCTGATTTAAAAGTGCTATATCCTCAAACTTTTTTTATAAAAGCTTTTTTTTACGATAAACAAATTGTTGCTTTTGTTAGCAGTTTCCTTATACCTAATTCATCAATTGAGGCACATTATATAGGATTTAATTATGAGTTTAACGCTAAGTTAAATTTATATCAAAATATTTTATATTCTTTAATAAATGATGCAATTATTAATAAATGTACAAGTGTTAATTTAGGCCGATCTGCTGCAGAGATTAAATCGACGGTAGGGGCATTTCCAGAAAATCTATATTGTTATATTAAACCTCAAAACACAATTTCTAAACTTTTTCTAAATCCTTTTATTGATTTATTGAATCCATCACCTTGGATACCTCGTAATCCATTTAAATAATCAGAGTTAAACCAAGTTAAAGTATTAAAATAATTTTTAAAAAATAAAACAGATTTTGTATATTTATAAAAGCCTTAAAGTGAATTATTATAAACAAATATTTATTTTTTTGTTGCTAGCCTCAGTTCCTATTTATTCGTATTCACAACAGGTTCAAATGCATGGTCCTTCATCAAGTCAAACTCTTACAAATGAAAAATTAGCCATTCAGTATTACGAGCAAAAAGAGTTTGAAAAAGCAAATATTTATTTTGATGAATTATTTAATAAGTCGGCCGAAATTTGGTATACTTATTATTATAAAAGTTTGTTAGCAATAAAAGATTATTCCAAAGCAGAAAAGATAACTAAAAAGTTTTTAAAGGAAGATAAAAATAACACAACTTTATTTGTTCGATTAGGACAAATATATAAATTACAAAATAACGAAAAAAAAGAAAAAGACTTTTACGATAAGGCAATTAAAGAGTTGATTGCGTTTCCCCCTTATGTTCAAAACTTAGCAATCGCTTTTTTAGAAGCTGGTCAGTATAATTATGCTTTAGATGCCTATCAAAAGGGAAGAAAAGCAACCCCTGAGTATCCATATTTTTTTGAAAAGGCCGAAGTTTTTAAGTCTATGAACGATTTAAAATCTATGATTAATGAATTATTAGATGCATTAGAATTTAAAGAAAGTGATATTCAATTAGTAAAAATTAATTTGCAAAATTCATTAGGATATAATGAAGAAACTGGGGGGTTTAAAAATCCATTATTAAAAGAAGAATTACAAAAACGAATTCAAAAAAATCCTGATAAAATAGTTTTAATTGAATTTTTAATTTTTGTTCAACTTCAACAAAAAGATTTTTATGGAGCTTTTATTCAATCTAAATCTTTAGATAAAAGATTAAATGAGGAGGGGCAACGCATTTATGAATTATCAAAATTATTTGTTACCAATAAACAATGGAGTGTTTCAAAACAATGTTTTGATTATTTAATTCTTAAGGGCTCGAGTAATTTATATTTTGATGCTGCAACAATTGATAAATTATCAGTTGAATACTTATCTTTAACTGAGTCGCAAGAATCTCAGAGAGAGGCGTTTGTTTCACTAGAGGTAAATTTATTAAAAGCCTATGAAATATATAAGAACTCATATTTAAGTTCTATATTAATTAAAGATATAGCCTCTTTAAAAGCATATTATTTAGATAAGAGTTCAGAGGCAATTAATGTTTTAGAGGATTATTTAATAAATAATAGTATAGAACAACAATTAAAGGCAGAGCTAAAATTAATGCTAGCAGATATTTATTTAATAAGTGGCGAAATATGGGAGGCATCTTTACTTTATTCTCAGGTAGAAAAGGATTTTAAATATGAAGCTATTGGTCAGGAAGCTAAGTTTAAAAATGCAAAATTAAGTTTTTATGCTGGAGATTTTGCATGGGCTAAAACACAAGCAGATGTTTTAAAAGGAGCTACTACCAAATTAATTTCTAACGATGCTATTGATTTAAGTCTAATTATTTCTGATGCTATTGCAGTTGATACAAATGAGGCACCTCTTAAACTTTTTGCTTGTGCTGAATTAATGATAAAGCAAAATAAATATAAAGATGCTATTCTAAAAATGGATAGTATTAATCTATTATATAGCTCAAATACTTTAGGAGATGATATATATTTTAAGAAAGCTCAAATATATATGATTCAAAAAAAGTATAAAGATGTTGAAATGATGTATAAAAATATTTTAGAATATTATCCTAACGAATTATATGCTGATGATTCGCAATTCAAGTTAGGCGAACTTTATGAGATTTTTTTGAATGATAAAGAAAAAGCTAAACAGATTTATCAAGAATTATTATTAAATTTTTCGGGAAGTACATATGCTGTTGACGCAAGAAAGCGTTATAGAGAATTGCGAGGCGACTCACCAAATAATTAACTTTGTGATTTCGTATTCACCAATAATTCAGTCGTTAGTTATAGATGAGCCTTATCAATTGGATGTGCTGAGGTTAGATTTAATCAGTCCTTTTGTAAATGGGAACAAATGGTTTAAATTAAAGCATAACTTTATTGAGGCAAAAAAAAATGGGCATGATACTTTACTTACTTTTGGAGGAGCTAATTCTAATCATATTGCTGCTTTTGCATCAGCATCCAAAGCCATGGGATTTAAATCTATTGGAATTATTCGTGGTGAAAATCAACAAGTTTTAAGCCCCACGTTATCAAAAGCAAAAAAAAATGGAATGATTTTACATTTTGTTTCGCGCAATGAATATTTGAATAAAAATACCTATGAGTTTAAAAAAAAATTACACCAAATTTATGGCGACCACTTTTTTATACCAGAAGGAGGAAATAATTTATTAGGAGTTAAAGGGTGCTTTGAAATTATAAAAGAAGAATGGAATTACCAATATATTTTCTGTTCATGTGGAACCGCTACAACATTTACAGGTTTGTGCTTAAAAGCAAAAAAAAAATCAATTATAGTTGGTGTAAGTGTATTAAAAGGAGAAAATAATTTAGTTCAAAATTCAAATGCAAATTTGTTAAAATTAAACTCACCTTATTTTTGTAAAGGAAATGAGGAACTAGAAAAAGAAACGATAACCCAAAGTTTCATCACAAATCAATATAGTTTTAATGGTTATGCAAAATTTGATAAAATATGGTTTAATTTTAAAAAAGATTTTGAATTAAAGCATCAAATTCCTCTTGATTATATTTATACTTCAAAACTTGCTTTTGCAATATCAGATTTGATGAAACGAGAAAAGTTTAAAATTGGGTCAAAGTTATTAATGATTCATACTGGAGGATTGCAAGGGAATTTTGCATTTGAAAATCGTTACCAGTTAATTCCTAATCTATAATTTAAACTAAACCAGCTAAATATTATATATTCATTTAAGGTTCTTGGTAAAGTAATAGATGTTTTTGCAAATCCAAATCCAAATGAAAGATGCTGAACAAAATTACTAATTGGTTTTTGAAATCTCCATCCAATTTGAGTTTGAAGGGTTAATAAATTTAAGTTTTCAATAAATAAATTATTACCATACCTAAACCTAGGGCCAATAAAAAAACATCGAGTTTCTTTTTGCCCTATATAAAAATTTATATCAGCGCCTGTAATAATCCCAATTGTTTGTCGGCTATGAATAATATTATTTCTTAACGAATCTCGTTTTATTTTATAAAAAATTGAATTAGGGTCAAAAGTTATTGAAATTGGAAAAACAAAGCCTACTTTTTGATTTGCACTCAGTCTTTCATATATCAGATTAATTCTTCCTAATAAAACTCCTATTGGTTGTATACCGATAAAATGGTTTTTTTCTTTTAGTTTGAATGTGTTTATAGTTTCAATATTAATTGTATCCTTAAAAACATAGCGTTTAGTATTAAAAATTTCAGCAAAAATTAAATTAGATTTTTCAATTTTTTGCACTTCACTTGAATCTGAATATCTAAAATAAACAATATTTGCTCCAATTGAAATAATTTTACAATTTAAAATTTTACCATCATTATAAATCAATTTATCTTGAGCAAAGTTTGAAAAAGAATAAAAAAGTAATATAATTAGAATATATTTCATTATAATTTAAATCCAATATTAATTCCTAAATATAATTTTGGCAAAACCCCTATATTCTGATTTGTTTTTTGAAAGCCTCTATTTAATTTTAATTGATAATTATATTGTTCGCGATAGTCACCTCGCAAGTTAAACCCTCCTATACCAAAGTATGATTTTATAAAAAAAGTTTTCGTGAAATTTAAATGCGACCCCACTGTTAGAACAGTTGCTAGCTGATAGCTCTTGGTATTAATGTATTTTATAGAATTAGCGCCATTATTATTTTCTTGTATAATTTTTGTATATGAAAATTGGCAATATTTTACGAGAGTGCCAAAATATAACTGATTCTTTTTTTTTGTTCGATTAATATAAAAATTTACAAATGCACCTAAATCATTATTCTTTTTAGAGTTATTTAATGTTGAGATGAATAAATTCAAAAAACTAGCTCTTGTATTAAAATTATATGCTCCCATTAAACCCACACCAATAATTTTTTTTTTAAAGATATGTTCATAAAAAAAAGCAAGGTCAGAATTACATAGCGCAAATGTATTTAAAGAGACTTGATTATAATTATAAAAATCAGCTAATCTTTTTTGATTTTTTTTTGATGAACCTAAATATTTAATTGAATTTTCTTTTGGTTTATTAATAAGTTCAATTTTACCATTATGATATTCAATTAATAATACCTTAGAAATTAAAATAGAGTCAATAAGGCTATAATTGGATAATAAAATAAATTCATTTGAAATTTCTAGGGTCTTTCCATCTTTGATCGATCCGTCTAAAAAGTAAATTTTGTCTTGAGCATTAAAAAAACTGCTTATAAAAAAGTAAATAATTATTAGTTTAACTTTCATTTTTTCAAAGTTAATAAATTTAGGGATTTCGATCGAAAGATAAATCTAGATTTATAAGTTCAAAAATTTATTATTCTAAAAATAATAAAAAGTATTTTGGATAACCCAGTCAAAATTCTTAATTTTAAAATATAAATTTTTAAATTATGGGATGTAGCAGTGGCGGATGTAATTCAGAAAAAAACGGAATTCCTTCAGGATGTAATAATAATGGATCTTGTGGCACTAAAGATGGCTGTAATAAATTAAGTGTTTTTGATTGGTTAGGAAATATGAATTTACCTGAAGGACAAAAAAAATTTGATATTATAGAGACAAGATTTAAAAATTCACGAAAAGAGTTTTTTCGTAATACTAATGGTTTAATTTTAAATGTAGGTGATATTATTGCTGTTGAATCAAATTCAGGACATGATATAGGAACAGTCTCTTTAACAGGGGAATTAGTTAAGTTACAATTAAAAAAACACAATCTTAATTTTGATAGTGAAGAAATAAAAAAAATATATAGAAAAGCTAAACAAACAGATATTGAAAAATGGCGCGAAGCGCAATCTCTAGAAATAAATACAATGTATCGCGCCAGAACTATAGCCTTAAATTTGGGATTGCAAATGAAATTAAGCGACGTAGAATATCAAGGCGACAAATCAAAAGCTATTTTTTATTATACAGCCGATGCCCGAGTTGATTTTAGAGAGTTAATTAAGTTATTGGCTGATGAATTCAAAGTTCGAATTGAAATGAAACAAATAGGTGCCCGACAAGAAGCTTCTCGATTGGGGGGCATTGGCTCTTGTGGTCGCGAGTTGTGTTGCAGCTCCTGGTTAACAGATTTTAGAAGTGTAACTTCAAGCGCAGCAAGATATCAGCAATTATCTTTAAATCCATTAAAATTAGCTGGACAGTGTGGCAAATTAAAATGCTGTTTAAATTATGAATTAGATAGTTATTTAGACGCCTTGAAAGAATTTCCTGAAATGGATGGCAAAAAACTACGAACCAAAAAAGGCGATGCTTTTCTTCAAAAAATCGATATCTTTAAACGCACGATGTGGTTTAGTTACAGAAACGACCCTGGTGTTTTTATACCTCTTGATTTAAAAACAGTTCATTCAATTTTAGAACTAAACGCAAAAAGCGAAATGCCCGAAGCTCTTATCCCCATAGTAAAATCAATAGATAAGATAATAAATACAGAGCCTAATTTTGAAAATGTTGTTGGTCAAGATAGCTTAACCCGTTTTGATAGAAAAGGAAAATCAAATCAAAACTTTAAATCTAATAGAGGAAAGCCCTCTAGGACTAATGCAATTCAAAACAAATCAGGCAAACCTCCTGTTCAAGCATCAAAAGGCCAACAAAAAAACTTTAATTCAAAAAGACAAATAAATAATTCTACTGAGAAAAATAAAGATAGGAATTCACAAACCAATGTGAAGCCAAACTTGCCTAAAAATGATTCAAAAAAAGATTCACGTGAATAATAAATATTGGATATTATTTATATTAGCTTTTATTCTTTTGTCTTGCAACAAAAATATTGTTTATACAAAGTATCAAACTTTTTCACAAAATGAGTGGCATTTAAAAGATAGCGCAATATTTGAATTTGATGTTAAAGATACCTTATCATTAAATAATATCTCATTAATGGTTAGGCATGCCGATTCTTATCAATATAGAAATTTATTTTTATTTGTAATTTCAAAATATCCCAATGGTAAAGTTTCAACTGATACAATGGAAATTATCTTATCAAATGAAAAAGGTGAATGGCAAGGAAGTGGCGCAGGCGATATTTTTGATTATAAAGTTATTATTAAAAAAAATACGCGTTTACCTATGTCTGGAAAATATCTATTTAGTTTTAAGCATGGTATGCGTGAAGATCCCTTACCATTAATAATGGATTTTGGTTTTGAAATTGAAAAAGTAATAAATTAATAATAAGATGAGAAAAAAAATTACAGTAATAATTTTATCAATTACAACCATAAGTATGAGCACAGCTTTTATTATTAAAAATAGTAATGGTAAATCTGGGTATACTGGTTCACCATCGGAAGCAACATGTGCTAATTGTCATGGGGGAGGAACTAGTGCAGCTAAAAGTATCAGCGTCACTGCTTCACCAGCTTTTATTCAAGATAAATATCTTCCCGATTCAGCTTATAGGGTTTCGATTACAGTAAATGCAACAGGCTTTAGTAAGTTTGGGTTTGGCTGCGAAATATTAAATATGTTTAATTTAAATGTAGGAAATATGCAAACCGCAGGACCAGGAGTTCAATTTTTAAATGCAGTAAATGGCCGAAAAAATGCTACTCAAACAACTCCAAAAATAGGCACTAATTCAGCAACGTTTACTTTTACATGGATTGCTCCAAGCGCTGGCGGAAGTGATGCAGTATTTTATGTTTGTGGAAATGCTGTAAATGGTAATAATGCTATGACTGGTGACTTACCAATACCCTACAGTTATACTATTACTGAAGGGGTTGCGCCAACGCCTACCAATAATGTTTCAATTGAAAATAAAGAAAATTATTCTATTTCTAAGTTTTATGTTTTACCTAATCCAGCCCAAGACTTTACAAAAATTTCTTATTTTTTAAATGAATCAAAAAATATTCATATTGAGTTGGTAGAAATAAATGGAAAGATTACTAAAGAATTTTTTAATGAAGTTCAAATAGCTGGCATACATAATCAATTATTAGATTTAACTATGGTTACACCAGGTATTTATTTTATTAAAGTAACTGCCAATGGACAAAAAATAAATCAAAAATTAATTTTAATTAATTAATTTTTTAAACAATAATTTTATTTATACCAAAAAACTATTCTTTAATTATTTTTTGTGTATAAATTCTTTTTTCTTTATTTTTTATTTCAATTATATATGCTCCACTTAAAAGAGATTCAATATTAATTTCATTTTTTTTAAAAAATAAGTTGTTGCTTATAATTTTTTTTCCACTTAAATCAGAAATAATATATTGTAGATTTAAATTAGGTCTTTCTTTAAATTCAATTACTACTGTATTTTTAATTGGATTGGGATAAATTGTTATTTCTATTTTTGGAAAGCTGTTTTTATTAAAAGATAATGTAGCGGTATCACCTATGATACCGAAAGAATATTCACCTAATTTTAGAGTGTCAATTTCAATAAACCCAGTTTTTATACCACTTATAAATTTTGTTGCATTGTTTAACCAACTCCAATTCTCTTTTGCGCTTTTTCTGTAATACAAAGCGATGCTATCTCCATTAACAATTGTAAGAATAGTATCTAAATAACTATATGTTCCCGCCAGATTCTTATTTCCATCATAATAAAATTTAGCTTTACTAACAAAACCCGGGGACAAAATCCCTTCAATTTTCCAATATCTTTGGTTGGATAATTTGTGATTTATCGGATTATTAATAAAAGGATCAGGTTTAACATAATTATGAATTACTCTGATTAAAGAAGAATCTTGTCCCTTATTCTTAACTTGCATAAATAATTTCCCTAAATTCCAACTAACATTACCAATATTTTTAATTGTTTTTACTTCGTGAGAACTTGCATCGTTGATTTTACTATCAAAATTTAACGCTGTATAAATAGGAATAAATGGAATATTAATAGTAAAAGTATTTCCTGCACCCGACAATAAAACTTTTCTAATAACTCTTGTCCAATCGCTTTTAAAAAAACTAATTTCTAAGGGAACATTTGTATACAAAGTATTGCAACCAAATAATTTTTGTTTCAACGAAACCATCGCATTAAAACTTGATAAAGAAGACGCAACACATTTAGACGAGTCAATTGAAAATTGAGGCCATCCACCTGAAAAAATCCAATTTGTAAAAAAATCATTTAAATTTTGCCCACTAGAGGTCTGAAGGCTGTTTTTAAATTCAACACTATTTATACTTTTATTATTATAGTTAATCATAGTATATTTTGTTGCATCAAAAAAAGCTGAATCCCCCATGTAACTTCTTAAGTTATGAGCAACATCTGCACCCTTTTTATATACGTGATCGCCATATGTCATATTATGAGGAACGCCACTAATAGCTCTAAATCCTCCTTCTTTCAAATGAAGAAAATGTAATAATTTATCGTGTTCGTTTTTTACTTTATTTAAATAGGCATTCTTTCCATATTGCCATTCGGTAAACATATAGCTGCTAAATGTTGCCATGCCTTCATTTATCCACATATCTTCTTGAGTTTCGCAAGTGATTAAATTTCCCCACCAATGATGTGATAATTCGTGTGCCATTAGATCGGCCTCGTAAGATAGATTGCCGATTGCAGATCTGGGATAAGCAATATTGGTTGCATGTTCCATTGCTCCACTATTAAATGGTACTAGCGCATATCCAAATCGATTCCATTTATATGGCCCAAAATAATTTTCAAAACCATGAATACAATTTTTTAAATTAATAAATCCAGATTTCATTGCACTAGTATCGCTCGCCAACGCAGCTAATATTATCGGTTTGTTTCCGCTTAAGGTATTAATATTCCAATTTACTTGAGTATAATTGGCTAGAGCCACAGAGGCCAAATAAGTTGGAATTTGTTCATTCAAAATCCAATTTCTTTGACGTTTATTGTTTGTGACGAGGTCAGAAATAAGTTGTCCATTACAAAAAGCTTTTCTTAAAGTATCAGAGCAAATAATAAATTCATATTTACTCCTCTCTACAAAATTATCAAAACAAGGAAACCATACTCTTCCATAATTATGTGGCTTTGCTCCAAATCCAACCCCTAAATTATAAGCGTATTGCGCGTTTTGAGTATTATTAAAATAAAACCCACCCCAATTAGTAGCGTCTATTTGCGGATGGCCATGATAATAAATAGTAATCAAAGAGGTGTCGGTAATATTTTTATTTACAGTAAAATTTATTTTTAAGATGGTATCGTTATAATTATAAGTAAGGATTGAATTATTTTCTTTTATAGAGTCTACAATTAATTTTAATAAATCAAATCTTATAAAAAGTCTATTATTTATTTTTGGAGTAAAAATGATCTGAGTATTTCCAGAAATTTGTTGATTAGTTGTGTTCCCTATTTCTAAATTGATTTTATATTTTAAAATGTCAAAAGTATCGCTACGTAAATTTTCGAGAGAGTTATATATTGGAACCTGACTAATTTTGGAATTCTGACAAGAGATAGTCTGCGACTTAATTGAAGCGATTAAAAATAAAAAACAAATTAACGTATTTAAAGTGCCCCTACACATTTTTTTCTTGTTTAAATTATAAATATTTATTTTGGCTTAAATAATATTTTACATAATCGCTTACGCCATCTTCTAAACTTGTAAAAGGAATGTGATATCCTGCTGTAATTAATTTTTGCACATTGGCTTCAGTAAAATATTGATATTTATCTCTAATGTCTATTGGAGTATCAATAAAGTCAATTTTTGGATTTAAATTCAAAGCGCTAAATGTTGCTTTAGCTAAATCTAAAAACGTTCGAGCTTTACCGCTGCCTAAATTATAGATACCATTTTTTGTATTGTTTGAATATAAAAACCAGATAACATTTACTATGTCTTTTACATAAACAAAATCGCGTAATTGTTCACCATCTTTATAATCTGAATGATGTGAGCGAAATAATTTAACCTGACCATTATTTTTAATTTGATTAAACGCTTGAAAAATAACTGAGGCCATTCTAGATTTATGATATTCGTTCGGGCCATAAACATTAAAAAACTTTAGTCCCTGCCAACAAGGAGGTGATTTTGTTTGTTTTATAGCCCATTTATCAAAATCATTTTTACTAGTTCCATAAGGATTTAAGGGTTTTAATAACTCTATTTTAGATTCATCATCATCATAGCCATTTTCGCCTAAGCCATATGTTGCAGCTGATGAAGCGTAAATAAATGGAATTTCATTTTCTGAACAAATTTCCCAAATAGACTTCGTGTAGTTTAGATTTAATTCGTTAAAAATGTTTATATCAAATTCCGAAGTGTCGGTTCTAGCTCCAATGTGAATAACATAGTTTATTTTACTGTAATTAAGTTTAAACCAGTCTATAAAAAGAGATCTTTCAAGTTTATTTATAAATTTTTTGCCTACTAAATTATTATTTTTTTCACTTTTTGAGAAATCGTCAACAAGAATGATATCTGAAATACCTTCTAAATTAAATTTAGAAACTAAACAACTACCAATAAAACCTGCAGATCCTGTAATTACAATCATAACATGAAAACATGAGTTATAAAGTTAGTTAATTTTTTATTGTTAATGTAAAATAAATAATTTTGAAATCATTCAAATAAAATTTAATAAAAGATATTTTGTTTTTAATTAAAAATGACTCAAATTAGAGTTATGGAAATAAAACGCGTATTTGATATTTTAGAGAAATTAAAACTTAATTCTACAAAAAAAGATGTTTTAAATATCAAGGTAAATAAACAATGGGTGCATTGTAGCGCCGAAGAATTTATTTTAAAAGCTAATTATGTGAGCTCGGCCTTACTTCACATTGGTTTAATCCCTAAAGACATAGTTGCTATTATGGCGGGAAACATGCCAAAATGGAATTTTGTTGATTATGGTTCTCAGCAGGTTAATATGCCCACCGCTCCAATTTTCCCTACCTTAAGTAACGGCGATTTAAAATATATTTTAAATCATTGTGAGGCAAAAATTATTTTTATTTCTGATAAAGCAACCTATCAAAAAGTATTGGCCATTAAAAATGAATTAATTCATTTAAAACATATTTATAGTTTTAATGAAATTGAAGGTGTTCGTTCATTTGATGATTTTGTATTATTAGGCGAAAAACATTTTAATGCAACAAAATTACAAGCGATTAAGGATAGTGTTCTTCAAGAGGACCTATTAACTATTTTATATACATCTGGAACAACTGGTCAGCCGAAAGGTGTAATGTTATCTCATAAAAATTTAGTAGAAAATGTAAAAATTACTCAAAATTTAGCTCCTTTTACAAATAAATGGCGGGCATTGAGCTTTTTACCTTTAAACCATGTTTACGAAAGATTTTTAAATACTATGTATTTGTTTCATGATGTTAGTATTTATTATGTAGAGAATTTTGAAACAATAGGAGATAATTGTCGTGAGTTACATCCCGAAATGTTTGTTGCTGTTCCAAGAATATTAGAGCGTGTATTAGAAAAAATATGTGCGGCGGGTGAAAAATTGACTGGCTTTAAAAAAGTAATTTTTAATTGGAGTTTGAAATTGGCTGAACGTTTTGAGTTACATGGCGCTAATGGCCCATGGTATGCTCTACAAAGAAAAATAGCCGATAAATTAGTTTATAAAAAATGGCGTGAGGCTGTCGGAGGAAATATAGTTGCTATAGCCAGTGGTGGCGCAGCCCTTAATCCGCGTATTGAGAGGATTTTTTATTGTGCAGGTCTAAATTTATTACAAGGCTATGGCTTAACCGAAACTTGTGTTGTTGTTTCTATGAATAGATTTGATGAGGATAATCGGATGTTTGGAACAACAGGAGTAGTTGTAGAAAATTCGCAGGTAAAAATAGCTGATGAAGATGGTGAAATTTTAATGAAAGGTCCAAGTTTAATGTTGGGCTATTATAAAAATCCTGAAGCTACAGCTGAAGTAATTGATTCAGATGGATGGTTTCATACGGGCGACGTAGGAGTTATTATAGATTCTAAATTTCTAAAAATTACTGATCGAAAAAAAGAACTTTTTAAAACTAGCTCGGGTAAATATATATCACCAATTGCTATTGAAAATAAATTAAAAGAATCTAAATACATTGAACAATGCATGGTGGTAGGTGATGGAAAAAAATATGTATCTGCAATAATAATTCCTAATTTATTAAATTTTAAGGAATATTTTTCTCAAAATAATTTAGTTTGGCCGCCTAATGAAGACATCTGTCTCAACGAAGAGGTTAAAAAAGTTATTGCAGATCATGTAAAAAAAGTAAACGCCACACTTGCTCCATTCGAACAGCTAAAACGCCATCAGTTAATTACTGCAGTTTGGGGCATCGAAACTGGTGAGATTACTCCTAAATTAAGTTTGAAAAGAAAAATAATACACCAAAAACACCTTGCCGTAATTAATAAAATATTTGGTGAGGATTAATTTTTTTAATCGTTTGAAAATTTAAAATAATTTTTATTAACTAAAAATATTGGTGGAGAATATCGGATTCGAACCGATCACCTCTTCACTGCCAGCGAAGCGCTCTAGCCAAATGAGCTAATCCCCCTTATTGTATTGAGTTGCAAAAATAAGTTTTATTTTTTTAAAAATGGGATTTTAGTAACTTTTGCTTTGATGCCTTTATCGCGTATCATAATATTTATTTCTGTATCTATTTTACAAAAGTCAGAATTAATATAACCTAATCCGATGGCTTTGTTTAAAGTCGGCGATTGAGTGCCTGAGGTTACTTTGCCTATAATATTTCCAGCACCATCAGCAATTAAATAATCGTGACGAGGAATTCCTCTATCAATCATTTCAAAACCCACTAATTTTTTTGATACACCTAAAATCTTTTGTTGCTCTATGGCTGCCCGATTTGTAAAATCTTTGGTGAATTTTGTAATCCAACCTAAACCCGCTTCAATAGGCGAGGTTGTGTCATCAATGTCATTACCATATAAACAAAAGCCCATTTCTAAACGTAAGGTGTCTCTGGCTCCTAAACCAATTGGCTTTATATTAAACTCTTTTCCTGCATCAAAAATAGATTCCCACATGGCAATTGCAAATTGATTTTCGAAATAAAGTTCAAATCCACCAGCTCCGGTATATCCAGTATTGCTAATAACAACATTCTCTATGCCATTAAATGTTCCTTTAACAAAACTATAATAAGGTATTTCAGATAAATTAACTGCTGTTAGTTTTTGTAAAGTGGCTAATGCATCAGGGCCCTGTATTGCTAACAATGAAGTCTCTTCTGAAATATTTTTCATCGGTACACTCTTTGTGTTTTTTTGCATAATCCAATTCCAATCTTTTTCTATATTACTTGCATTTACAACTAACATATATGTTTCAGAATCTATTCGATACACAAGCAAATCATCAACAATACCGCCATCAGCATTTGGTAAGCAAGAATATTGAGTTTTTCCATTAGTTAAAACTGAAGCGTCGTTACTTGTTACACGTTGAATTAAATCTAAAGCATCTGTACCTTTTAAAATAAATTCACCCATGTGACTTACATCAAAAACTCCAACACCGGTTCTAACAATCTGATGTTCTTCATTTAAGCCAGAATAAGACACGGGCATGCTATAGCCTGCAAATGGTACCATTTTAGCACCTAAAGAAATGTGCTTATTATAAAGGGCTGTTAATTTCATGAGTAGATTCTTTTTTAAATAATAAATAAAATTTTGTATTTTAATCTAGAATTAATTTGGTCGTTTATTAAGTTATATTTTCAATCACCATTGCGCTTGCACCGCCACCGCCATTGCATATAGCGGCACCGCCAAATTTACCACCATTTTGTTTTAACACATTAATTAATGTCACAATAATTCTTGCTCCACTTGCGCCTAAAGGATGCCCTAAAGAAACAGCACCACCATTTACATTTACTTTGCTCGCATCTAAATCCAATAATTTAATATTTGCTAAGCCAACAACACTAAAGGCTTCGTTAAATTCAAAATAATCTAAATCTTTTATTGTTAAGCCTGCTTTTTGAGCCGCTTTTGGCATTGCCAAACTTGGTGAGGTTGTAAACCATTCAGGAGCCTGCTCTGCATCGGCAAACCCTTTTATTTTTGCTAAAGGCTTTAAGCCTAATTCTTCTGCTTTTTCTTTACTCATTAAAACTAAAGCTGCTGCGCCATCATTCATGGTACTTGCATTAGCGGCTGTTACGGTGCCTTCTTTAATAAATACCGGCTTTAAAGTAGGTATTTTTTCAAAGTTTACATTTTTATATTCTTCGTCTTCTGAAAATAAAACATCTCCTTTTTTTGTCTTTACAGTTATTTCTACAACCTCATCTTTAAATTTACCTGCACTCCATGCTGCAGCAGATTTTTTATAAGATTCAATAGCGAAAGCATCCTGTGCTTCGCGCGAAAAATTCATATCTTTTGCGCATAATTCTGCACAATTACCCATAGGAAAATCACCATACACATCGGTTAAGCCATCTTTAGCTAAGCCGTCAATCAATTGCGCGTTTCCATATTTTGCGCCCCAACGGGTACTGTCTGAATAAAATGGAACGGCGCTCATATTTTCCATTCCACCAGCTACTACCACATCATTATCTCCTAACATAATACTTTGAGCAGCTAGCATAATAGATTTCATGCCACTGGCACATACTTTATTAACGGTGGTACAATTAACATGATCAGGTAAGCCTGCAAATTTTGCTGCTTGCCTCGCAGGCGCTTGACCTAAATTAGCTTGTAAAACTGAGCCCATTATCACTTCGTTTACTAATTTACCATCTAATTTTATTTTATCTAAAGCTCCTTTTATAGCCGCAGCTCCAAGTCTTGTAGCAGAAACGCTAGCTAAGGTCCCACCAAAAGTCCCAAATGCGGTTCTTACAGCTGATACAATATATACTTCTTTCATGATTTTTTTAATTAAAAACAGCACTAAATTACTAATTAATTAAAAGATAAGCGGTTAATTTTTATAAATATAAAAAACACTTTATTTATTAACTTTACCCAAATAAAAATGAACGGAATTGTTATTAAATCTTCTGGAAGCAGGTGTTTTGTTAAATCGCAAAATATTATTTATGACTGCGTTTTAAAAGGAAAAATAAGATTAGAAGGCAGGAAAACGACTAATCCTATTGCGGTAGGAGACATTGTAGATTTTGTCTTAGAAGAAAATGGAGAAGCTTGTATAAAAAAAATTCATCCAAGACGAAATTATATTATTCGTAAATCTATAAATTTAAGTAAGCAATCTCAAATCATTGCTAGTAATTTAGATCAAGCAGCGTTAATTGTGACTTTAGTTTTTCCACGAACAAGTTTAGGCTTTATCGATCGATTTTTAATAACGGCAGAGGCCTATCAAATTCCTGCAAAACTTATTTTTAATAAGTGCGATTTGTTAAGTATTGAAATGAAAGAAATTCAAACAAACATCATTAAATTATATTCTAAAATTGGATATGAGTGTTTCGAAGTGAGTAGTTACGATAAGGCCCAAGTTAATGCTTTAAGAATAGTATTTAAGAATAAAATCACTTTAATTGCAGGGCATTCGGGTGTAGGAAAATCGACTTTCGTAAATGCCTTAGAGCCTAATTTAGATATCAAAACTGGTGAAATTTCTTCAGCTCATGCTAAAGGAAAACATACAACTACTTTTGCAGAACTTCATCAATTATCTTTTGGAGGCAGTATTATTGATTCACCAGGCATTAAAGAATTGGGATTAGTGGAAATGAAAAAAGAAGAAGTAGGGCATTATTTTCCTGAAATTAGATCTCTAATGAATAATTGTAAATTCAACAATTGTGTTCATGTTAATGAGCCAAAATGCGAAATTATTAATGCAGTTGAAAAAGGAGAGATTAGTAAAGAACGCTATGCAAGTTATTTAGGAATCTTAAATGGTGAAGAAATGGATTGGAAAGATTGGGAAATCAATTAATTGAATTTATTCTGAAACAAAAAAATACCCGATAACTTATCGGGTATTTTTTATTGATTATGATTTGATTTAAATCATTATTCTTTTATCACTATTCCTCTGTAAACAAATTGATTATTTTTCATTACATGGATAAAATAAATTCCTTTATTAAATGCATTCAGATTAATTTGATTCATTAATTCTGCTTTTTGTATTTTTATGATCTGCCCTAATACATTTGTAATGGTAATGTTATTATTATTTATTTTAGTGTAAATTATGTCTTAATTTTTAAGATATTAAAATTTTTAGAGTTTTGTTTTTTCGGACATTTACAAATAAAGTTTGTTATGATATTTTTTATCGGCAAAATATATTTTTATCCATATAAATTTCAGGATGTAAAGTTTTTAAAAGATTTCGAGTTAAATAATAAATGGCTAATTAAATAAAAATACTTGTGTTTTATAATTCAAAAATTCAAAATGACATGTTATTTATAAAAATTAGGTTATTTATTTCTTAGTATATTTACATGAATTTAATTAGATGCTATGAGTGATAAACAAAGAACTATCAAACGTGCTGTTTCAATTTCTGGTGTTGGACTTCATACCGGAAAAAAGGTAACCCTTACATTTAACCCTGCACCCGAAAACCATTGGTATAAATTCCAGCGCCTTGACTTAGAAAATAAACCTATTATTGACGCCGATGCTGATTTAGTAGTAGATACCTCACGAGGAACCACTTTAGAACATAATGGCACAAGAGTTCATACTACAGAGCATGTTTTAGCCGCATTAGTTGGCCTTAAAATTGATAACTGCTTAATTCAGGTTACAGGACCTGAAATGCCAATTATGGATGGAAGTTCAATTAAATTTATGGAATTATTAGATCAAGCAGGCATTGTTGAACAAACCGCAGAGCGAGACTATTTTGTATTAACTCAAAATTTATCTTACGAAGATTCTGATAAAAAAGTCGAAATGCTGGCGGTGCCTCAAGATGATTTTAGGGTAACCGTAATGGTGGATTATGGCAGTGAAGTTTTAGGCACACAGCACGCATCTATGTATAAAATAGATGATTTTAAAACTGAAATTGCATCTTGCCGAACCTTTGTTTTTTTGAGAGAATTAGAGACTTTACTGGCTAATAATTTAATAAAAGGTGGAGATTTAGATAATGCCATAGTTTTAGTTGACAGTGATTTGCCTGAAGAAAAGATCAATGATCTTCGTAAAGTATTTAATAAGCCAAATGTGCAAGTTAAAGGCAGAGGCGTTTTAAACAATACAAAACTACATTTTTATAACGAGCCCGCTCGGCATAAATTATTAGATATTGTTGGCGATTTGGCGCTCATAGGAAAGCCATTAAAAATCCATGTACTAGCCGCTCGTCCAGGTCACGCGGGTAATATTAATTTTGCAAAAAAAATTAAACAAATGATTCGGGAAGAATCAATGAAAAAAAAGAAAAATAGTTATGTTCCCTACGATTTAAATAAAATACCACTTTATGATATAAACCAAATACAAAAAATAATACCACACCGTCAACCATTTTTATTTATAGATAAAATTATGGAAATTACTGAAGAAGGCATTGTGGGGGTCAAAAACGTGAGTATAAACGAGGAGTTTTTTAAAGGACATTTTCCTGGTTCACCTGTTTTTCCTGGGGTTTTGCAAGTTGAAGCCATGGCTCAAGTCGGAGGAATTTTTTCATTAAGCAAAGTGCCAGACCCACAAAACTACCTTACTTTTTTTATGAGTTTAGATAAAGTAAAGTTTAAAAATAAAGTAATACCTGGCGACACTATTGTGTTTAAATTATCTCTTATTTCGCCGATTCGTAGAGGTATAGTTCATATGCGTGGAGAAGCTTTTGTTAGAGAAAAATTAGTAATGGAAGCTGAAATGATGGCTTTATTATCAAAAATTAAATGAATAGATTAAAATAACTTTGCGTAAATAAAACAGTAATGATTTCAAATCTTTCAAATATCAGCCCAAAAGCTAATATTGGTAAAAATGTTACAATTGATGCATTTGCAAGTATTCACCAAGATGTTGAGATTGGCGATAATTGCCATATCCAATCTAATGCAGTTATCTATCCAGATACAGTTATTGGTAAAGACTGTAAAATTTTTCCTGGGGCAGTTATTGGTATCATGAATCAAGATTTAAAATATAAAGGTGAAAAGTCAAACACCGTCATTGGAAATAATACAACTATCAGAGAATATGCTACTATTCATAAAGGGACTGCCGACAGAATGACAACAAAAGTTGGTGAAAACTGTCTAATTATGTGTTATACTCATATAGGTCATGATTGTGCTATTGGTAATAATGTAATTATAGCAAACAACGGCAGCCTTGCTGGCCACATTACCGTTCAAGATTTTGTAATTATTGAAGGCGTTGTATCTGCACAACAATTTGTAACTATAGGCGCACATTCTTTTGTTGCTGGAGCTTCTTTAGTTAGAAAAAGTATTCCTCCTTATATTAGGGTTGCAAGAGAGCCTCTACAATTTATTGGTGTAAACACAATCGGATTAAGTCGCAGAGGATTTGATAAAGAAATAATAAAACAAATTGAAGATATTTATAGAATTATTTTTGTAAGAGGGCATAATATTAGCAACGCCATAGAAGTAGTTGAAAACGAAATTCCTGATTCTGCCTATCGTAAAGAAATTTTAGATTTTATTAAAGATCAAAAAGAGGGTATTGTAAAAGGTATTTAATACTTTTGAAATTAAATTTAATGCCAAAAAAATTGCTAACACTTCAATTAAATAATCTAGGCAAAAAATTTTATAAAGAATGGGTTTTTCGAAATCTTAATTTTACGATTTTTGCTAATCAAAAATTAGTTATCTTAGGCGGTAATGGCTCTGGTAAATCAACCTTGCTTCAAATTATTTCGGGGTTTGTAACTCAGAGCGAAGGAGATTTAGAATATTCCCTATCTGATAGCAAAATAGTACCAGAAGAACTTAAAAATCACATATCATTTGCCTCACCATATCTTCAAATATTAGAGGAATTTACATTACAAGAAATTTTAGAACATTGTTTAATCTTTAAGCCTTTTATAAATAATTTTTCTGTAAAACAAATTATTAATTTAATTGAATTAGACGGGTCAAAAAACAAGCTAGTTAAACAATTTAGTAGTGGTATGAAACAACGTTTAAAATTAGGTTTAGCAATTTTAAGTGATACCCCTTTATTACTTTTAGATGAACCGATTTCTAATTTAGATAAAAAGTCAATTACTTGGTATCAGGAGCTTATTGCAAATCATTGCAAACAACGAACAGTAATAGTTTGTTCTAATGCCTTAGAAGATGAATTTAATTTCTGTAATACTGAATTAAATGTAATGGATTATAAAAAATAATGAGTTTATTTTTTGAAGTTTATTTTATTTCAAAATAAATAAGCATATTTATATCGATTGAATAGTGCAATAAAAATATTACTTTATCCAATTTCGATTATTTACGGCTTAATTACTTTTTTAAGAAACCGTTTATACGATTGGACATTTCTAAAAGAAAATCATTTTGACATTCATACCATTGGTGTTGGAAATCTGTCTGTCGGCGGTGCCGGAAAAACGCCATTAGTTGAATATTTAATTCGTTTACTTTTACAAGAAGATTCTCGTATTGCAACATTGAGCAGAGGATACAAAAGAAAAACAAAAGGTTTTATTTTAGCAACAGATACTTCAACAGTTCAAGAAATTGGCGACGAGCCATTATTATATAAATTAAAATACCCTATTTTGGTCGCAGTTGATGATAATCGTGTATCTGGTATAAAAAATTTAATGGCTTTAGAAAAAAAATCTCCAAGATATATTTTATTAGATGACGTATTTCAGCATCGTGCAATAAAATGTGGATTAAATATTGTAGTTAGTGATTTTAATAATTTATATTTTAATGATATGATGCTACCTTCTGGTACTTTAAGAGAATATAAATCCGAAATTATTAGAGCAGATGTGATTGTAATAAGCAAAATTCCAGATAAAATAACGGCAATTGAATTAAGAAACTTATTAAAAGATATTGACCCAAAAGCATATCAACAGGTCTTTTTTAGTTATTTAAAATATGGCGAACTTTATTCTATTAGTAATTTAAATGAAAAAATTCATACTCTAAATGATCTATATCGTTACAGAATTATTTGCTTTTCAGGAATTGCAAGCGCAGATCTTTTGATTAATTATTTAAAAGAATATAGCGCAGAAGTTAAGCATTTAACTTTTAGTGATCATTATGAATATTCTATAAAAGATTTAGAAGATATAGAAAGATATTATCATAGCTTTAAGGGCGGAAATAAAATTATGGTTACAACCGAGAAAGATTTAATGCGATTAAAAAATATAGTTCTTTGGCCAATAGCTGAAAGAATGAATATTTATATTCTCCCAGTAGAAGTAAATTTTAAAGATAAAGAAAATGAATTTAACGAAATGATTTTTAAATATGCTAGAACAAATAGATTTCACCACCAAAAATATTCTTAATAAAACTAATCATTTTAAGCCAGAAGTAGGAATTATTTTAGGTACTGGTTTGGGTAAATTGGTAAATGAGATTAAAATTGAATTTGAAATTTCTTACCAAGATATTCCGAATTTTCCTATTAGCACAGTGCAAGGCCACAATGGTAAATTGATTTTTGGCGAACTTAATAAAAAAAAGGTAATGGTATTACAAGGGCGCTTTCATTTTTACGAAGGATATACAATGCAAGAAGTAACTTTTCCAGTTAGGATAATGAAAGCAATGGGTGTAAAAACGCTATTCATAAGTAATGCTTGTGGTGGCATGAATCCTTCTTTTGAGGTAGGCGAGTTGATGATTATTAAAGATCATATTAATTTGTTTCCTACCAATCCGTTAATAGGGAAAAACTTTTCTGAATTAGGCCCTCGTTTTCCGGATATGAGTTGTGTATACAATAAAAAATATATATATTTAGCAAAACAAATTGCAAAAGAAAATAATATAAAATTAAGCGAGGGGGTATATGCTGGTTTAACTGGCCCATGTTTTGAAACACCAGCCGAATACAAATATTTATTGAGATTAGGAGCCGATGCTGTTGGAATGAGTACAGTACCTGAGGTTATTGTAGCAAAACATTCAGGCATTGATGTTTTTGGAATTAGTATAGTTACCGATTTAGGAATTGAAGGAAATATCAAAACAGTTACTCATGAGGAAGTTCAACATATTGCTAATTTACAAGAACCTAAAATGACTTTAATTTTAAAAGAATTAATTAAAAAAATTTAATATATTTTTAACAAAAAAAAATCAAATATGTATAAAAAAATCTTTGTTTCATCATTTTTTCTCCTTTTTTTACCCAAGATATATTCGCAATGTGTAAATGTTGTGTCAAATACTAATGATAATGGCTCAGGATCATTACGTCAGGCTATTATTAATTCAAATGCATGTTTAGGAGCCCCAACAATATCATTTTCGATTTCTTCCACAAGTACAATTGTCTTACTTTCAGATCTCCCATCAATCACTGTAAGCAATCTATTAATAGACGGAACTTCAGCTTCAGGTTTTTCTTATCCATCTAGCATGGTTACAATTTTGTGGGACGGTGAGGATGATTGTTTTCAACAAAACTCAGGTAACAATAATATTATTCGTGGCCTTACTTTTACAGAAAATTTCTTAGGTAACGGAGATGCTGCTATCAGAGTTAATGGAGGAAATAATTTATTGGTAAACAGATGCAGAGCATATAATCAAAGAAAAAATCTTGTTCGTGTTCAAGGGGGGGCTAATGTCAGAGTTATTCAGTGTTCAGCTAATAATTTTGATAATAATGGTTCAGCAAAAGTGTTTGAAGTTAACAGCGGAAGTTTGGTTGATATTTCTTTTTGTTCAATTAGTAATATCCCTCGTAAGGTATATGAAATTAACGGTTCAGCTAATGGAGGATCTTTGGGAAAAATATCTATTTATAATAATACTATTACCAATGTTGGATATGAAGACGGAAGTTCAGGCACTAAAGGTTCACATATATTTTCATCATATACTAACCACGGGGCATTATTTTCTGTAAGAAATAATTCTGTTAACACCTCACCATCAAAACTAGTCGAATTCATTAATACCAGTGGTATAATAGCAAATAGAGATTCTATTTATAACAATATAGTTACAAATATTAAAGGTCAGCATACCATTTATATCGAGTCAAATTCTGGAGTTTATGGTGGTGTAACAATCCGTAATAATCTTTTAACAGGTACTGGTATAAATTTAGATGCAATTGATCAAGTAATAGAAATAGGTGGATGGGGTAACAATTATTCTGGTGCAGTTATTACAACAAATACAATAACCAATTATCATGGTAGAGCTATTATGTGTCGTTATTCAGACAATATGACTATTCATGAAAATTTGATATATAACTGCTCAAAAGATGCTTGTATAGAGATTAATGATGATTGCGACAATGTTACAATTACAGGAAACATCTTGGGGACAAATTCTTTAAATGCTCCGGGCCTTTCAATTTTTACTGGAAATACTATTGATTTAAATGACTGCGACAATTGTACAGTTGGTGGCGATAGATCACTAAATTTAGGAAATGTAATTATTGCTAGTACCAATGGCGGCGGAAGAAAAGCTATTAATGTATCAAGTCAATGTCAAAATACCACCTTGATTAGGGGAAATTGTATTAATGTTAGTTCAGACGGATTAAATTGCTTATCAAATTCTAATAACTCTGCTGTTCAAATTGATGGCCCTTCTCTTACTAATATAGGAGGTGATTCTTTGATTTACCGAAATTTTATTTGCGGTGGTTCAGGTGGAAAAGGAATAGAATTCAAATCTGCTAATGGAATTATAGAAGGAAATTTGATTGGTTGCAGAACCAACGGATGTGCTATAACGACCAATAGCTTACAATATGGAATTTTGTTAAATTCAAATGCAAATAATATTAGTATTGGCAATGTAAATAACCCTAATCGTAGAAATAAAATTGGCTATTGCCAAGAAGCCATTCGTAATGATAATATGGATAACGTCCAGTGGTCGGGCAATGAATTTTGGAAAAATACAGCATTAGTTCCTGTAAAAAATAATGGAGGCTCTCCAAATAACAATATTTTACCTCCTGTAATTTCATCGGTTACTCTTCCTTTTACAGTTCAAGGAACTGGTTTGGGAGGACGTGTTGAACTTTATTTGTGGGATTCAGGTCAACCTCAACAAGGATTTAAATATTTGGGATTTACTTCTGGAGCAACATGGACATTTACTTCTCTAATTCCAATTTCTAACGATATAGTAGCTATTCAGTTTTCAGGAATGGACGCTTCTGAATTTTCTGGCTTTGATGTTCCACTTCAAGGGCCTCTCGCTCCTTTAAATTGCTCATGTGCTATAACCTCTCCAACTATTTTAGCTACTTCAAACACAATTTGTATTGGGCAAACCGCCACATTAACTGCTCTTGGAGCATTAACATATACTTGGATTAATAGCGGCGCAAATTCATCAACACTTTCTATAAACCCAAACGTATCTACAACATATTCTTTAATTGCCGCTTCTAATGCAAGTAATTGTATCAGTTCGGCTGCATTTCAAGTAACTGTCTATCCATTACCAACTCTTACCCTCACATCCTCAACCCCTTCTGTTTGTTCTGGTGGAAGTATCGTCCTCACAGCAATTGGAGCACAATCTTATACTTGGACTGGAGGTATTTTAAATGGAACTCCTTTTCAACCCTCGGTTACTAGCTCTTATTCAGCTACAGGCACCAGTTCAGTTGGTTGCGTAAATATTTTACCCGCTACATTTCAAGTAACGGTTTATCCATTACCAACTCTTACACTTACATCTTCATCTCCCTCTGTTTGTTCTGGTGGAAGCATCGCCCTTTCAGCAATTGGAGCCCAATCTTATACCTGGACAGGTGGTATTTTTAATGGTATTCCTTTTCAACCCACTACTACCAGCTCTTATTCAGCCATAGGCACTAGTTCAGTAGGCTGCGAAAATCTTTTACCTGCCACATTGCAAGTAACAGTTTATCCATTACCAACTCTCACCCTTACAGCCTCTTCTCCTTCTGTTTGTTCTGGTGGAAGCGTTGTCCTCACAGCAATTGGAGCACAATCTTATACTTGGACCGGAGGTATTTTTAATGGTACTTCTTTTCAACCCTCGGTTACTAGCTCTTATTCAGTTGTAGGAACAAGTTCAGCAGGTTGTGTAAATAATTTGCCAACTACATTTATTGTATCAGTAAAACCATTGCCGACTATTATTACTATGGCTTCAAATACAATGGTATGTCGTGGCCAAACATTTACTCTATCAGCAAGCGGAGCAAATACTTTTAGTTGGAATACTGGTGTAACAATGCCATCTTTCACAACTTCTTCTACATTTATCGGAAATACTAATTATACTGTTACCGGAATAGATGCAAGTGGATGTAAAAATTCAGCCGTAATTACTATAAAAGTTAATAGCTGCCTAGGAATTATGGAGTTTGAAGATTCAGATATTTTAATATATCCCAATCCTTCTAATGGAATAATAAATTTAAATATTTCAAAAATAGGATTATTTGAACTTGAGATGGTAAATTTATTAGGCCAAACAGTTTTTTCTCAGTTTATACAAGGCTTTGATCGAATTGACATTAGTGGCCTCAATTCTGGAGTTTATATTTTACGTTTAAATTATAATAAACAAATAGTCTATCGTAAACATATAATTCGTGATTAATTTTTTTATAATTTTAATATTAGAATAATTCAATTTAAATTTCTTCATTAGTTTAACTGTAAAGATTGAATTTGATTTTAAAGAGATTTTTCATTATAGACGGAAAAACATATACAGGTCTAGCGAAAAAATATTTTTAAATAAAAATTAACTTTTATATCCAATAAGAGGAAAAGAAAGTAAAAAAATTTCGGGGGTATTTTTTAACTCACATCTTATTATTGTAATTCTTCACAAAATCAACAAAAAATTTTACCTTTTCTTTATCAATATCAGGATATAAACCATGACCTAAATTACAAATATATTTTTGTTTACCGAAGGAATTCAGCATGATTTCAGTTTCTGATATAATTTTTTTCTCATCAGCATATAATAAGCATGGATCGATATTTCCTTGAAGAGTTTTATGTATCGCCTGCTGTCTAGCAATGGTGGGGTTAATTGTCCAATCTAATCCAATCACACTACAGGTAGTTTTTGAAATTTTTTTTATAGCGTAATGAGCATCTTTCGCAAAAATAGTAACCGGAACTAAAGATGATAGAGCGTCGCAAATTATAGAAATATAATTTAAAGAAAACTCATAAAACATTTGTTCTGTTAAAACACCTGCCCACGAATCAAATATTTGAATTAAATCAGCACCAGCCTCAATTTGTGCTTTTAAATAGTGAATGGTACTTTGAGTAATTTTATCAAGTAATTGATGAGCTAATTCGGGTTGAGTATACAAAAATTGTTTGGCTTTACTAAATGTTTTACTTCCGCTTCCTTCTATCATATAAGCAAAAATTGTGAATGGAGCTCCTGCAAATCCAATTAAAGGAACTCGATTATTCAATTCTTTTTTTGTTAACTCAATGGCTTTGATTACATAATTTAAATCAGTAGCATCGGCAATTTTAAGCGCATCAATATCATGTTTTGTTTTAATGGTTTTTTCAAACCAAGGCCCTTTTGTTTCAATCATTTGATAAGGTAATCCCATTGCTTCTGGTATTACTAAAATATCACTAAAAATAATTGCAGCGTCTACTCCAAAAATATCAACTGGCTGAATGCTAACCTCACATGCAAGTTCAGAGTTTTTAACAAAATCTATAAAGTTTTTTGCTTTTGAACGGGTAGCCCGGTATTCCGGTAATACTCTTCCAGCTTGTCGCATTAACCAAATCGGTGGGCGAGAAACCACTAATCCTTTGGCCGCTTGTATCAATAAATCATTTTTTAACATAATGTAAATTTACACTCAAATTTGTTTATTATTTAAATTAATTTAATAATTAATATTTCAATAATTAATGTATAAATAGCTATTATCAGTTACGTTTTATATTTTTTTGTAGTAAAACAGCTTCGTATATTAGCAACCATATATGAAAGCTACTATGAAAAAAATTATTATTCTGTTTTGTATTACTCATTTTACATTAGTTTATTCTCAAGATCACTTTTGCTCTAGAGCTAAAAAACAATCTTTATCCTCTCACATTTTATTTCAAGCCAAAAACTCTTCTTCACCAGCTGCTCAGATATCTCACGAATTTAAATACGATGTAAAATTTGTTCACTTGGATTTAAAGTTAGAGCGAATTAATAAATATATTGTTGGAGGCGTTAAAACAATCGCCACTGTAACATTAGCACCACTTGATACTTTTATGACTTTATTACATCAAAATTTAATAATTGATTCTATTCGTTTTAACGGTATTTTCCTTACAGCTTTAAGGCAAGACAGTATGGTAAAAATTAAAACCCCTGCAACTTTAAATAACGGAACAAGCTTTACTGTTTCTATTTATTATAAAGGGATTCCACCAGTAGGCGGTTCAGCTATTGGAAGCGGTTTTAGTAACGGAACATCAGGATCTTGGGGAAATCAGGTCACCTGGAGTTTAAGTGAAAGCTTAGTTGCTTATCATTGGTGGCCTACTAAACAAATTTTAACAGATAAAATAGATTCTAGTTGGGTTTTTATAACCACAGATTCTATAAATAAAGCAGGTTCAAACGGTAGATTAAAAAGTGTTGTAACTATAGGAAATAAAAAACGTTATGAATGGAAGTCTCGTTCACCAATTAGTTATTACTTAATATCTGTTGCTGTTGCTAAATATAAAGAATATAATTTATATGCTCATCCACTTTATTTACCAAACGATTCAATTCTAATTCAAAATTATATTTACGATGGGGCTATCAATAATACAAATTGGATTAATCAACAAAAAGTACAACTAAATAAAATGCCTCAGGTTCTCGAGTTTCAGTCTAAAATGTATGGCATGTATCCGTTTTATAAAGAAAAATATGGACATTGCATGGCTCCTTTTGGCGGAGGGATGGAACATCAAACAATGACAAGCTTAGGTTTTTTTGAATATTACCTTAATGCTCACGAACTTGGCCATCAATGGTGGGGGGATAACGTTACATGCAAGGGTTGGGCAGATATATGGATAAACGAAGGTTTTGCATCTTATACAGAACATTTAGTCGCACAATATTTAGATCCAATTAATTTTTTACCAAATTTGAATTCAGCTCATAATAATGTTATGAGTCAGCCTGGTGGCAGTGTTTTTTTTACAAATCAAGATACTGTTGATGCTAATGTAATATTTAATTCTCGTCTAACTTATGATAAAGGCGGCTCAATAATAAGAAGTTTACAATTTTTAACTAATAATGATTCTGTTTGGTTTAATACTTTAAGAGGTTTTCAAAACACATATAAAAATAGTACAGCTTCAGTAATTGATTTTAAAAATTATTATCAAACTCAAACTGGCATTAATGCCACACAATTTTTTAATCAATGGTATTATGGTGAGGGATACCCAACATTTAACGTAAAATATAATTTTTCTAATGGGATTTTTTATTTAAAAAATACTCAAAGTGTAAGTATGCCAAATGTAACTTCACTTTTTGAAACCCCATTACAGTATAAAATTTCAAGAATTGGTAAAGTTGATACAACAATCCGATTTAATCATTTTCAAGCAACAGAGAATTATTCTTTCGCACTATCTGGAACTGTTTCATCCGTTTCATGCGATCCGAATAATTGGTTAATTAATAAAGTAGTCGGTCCTTCACGAGATTTAACCTTAGGCATTAATCCAACATCTATGGAATCAATGGATTTACAATTAAATAATACTCAAATTTTTATTGGCCCTAATCCAAGCAGCGGATTAATTAATATATCAAAAAATACCGAAGATGTTTTATCTGCTGAGGTACATGATATTAATGGGAACTTAATTTTACAATCTAGTTTTCAAAAGCAACTAAAGATTGATTTAACAAATTATGTAAACGGAGTATATTTAATAAATGTACTAGAAAGAAACAAAAAATTAATATTGTCTCAAAAAATAATAAAACAATAACAATTAAACTGAATTTAATAAATAAAGTTTAATGCCTTAATTTTTTAAATACTTTAAATGAAATTTAAAAAAAAGGACAATAAAAGACCTTCTCGACTTTTAAATTTATGGGCTGGGATTAGTTTTTTTATTCCTGTTTTTATAATTTACGCATATAGTTTTTACGATCAAACAGTCATTATAGCTGGGCTTGAAGTAAAAAAGCTTATAAGAGAAAAAAACGATTTATTTGTAAAGTCAGATATTTTAAAGTCTAATAAAAATATAATTGATTCTGCAAAAATAATAATAGAATCAAAAGATTCCTTTAACATACCAACAAATCCAACCGATAATAATCAATTAATAAAAAATACAGATTCTAAATCACAAACAAAACAAATATCAATCTCAAATTATAAAACATTAAATAATCAAATTTATATTTCTGACACAGTCAAACATAAAGTATTACTAATTGGAGATTCTGAATGTGGAGGATTATGCTTTGCTTTAAATGATTATTGTGAACAAAATAAACACAGATTAGTAGCTACTTTCGTTTGGAATTCTGCAACCGTTTTTAATTTCGCATTTTCTGATACAATAGATAAAATTATTTTAAAATACAAACCAAGCTATTTATTTATTGTTTTTGGTTTAAATGAACTTCCTACAAGAGATTTAGAACGGCGAAAAAAAGCTGCAGATCAATTTGCAAAAAAGATTAAAGGTATTCCATATTTATGGATTGGACCAGCAAATTATATGAAAGATAACGGAATAAATAAAGTGTTTGAAAGTGCTGCTGAAACAGATTGTTTTTTTCTTACAAATAATATGTTACTTCCAAGGGCAGAAGATGGAAGACATCCTGATTATAGAGGTTATAGGCTTTGGATGGATAGTATTGCAAAATGGATAAGCATATCTGCAAAATATAAAATTGCAATGGAAAAACCTACTAAATCTAAATACCCTTTCAAATCAAAAATTATTAACCTTAATGCAGTAAATTTTCGTGGATATTAATTGGTTAAACAATATGGCTTCCGAAATTACGTCTGATGGCTTTTTTAAAAAAGCATTTGATTATTCTTTTAAAGAACCTTGGTTTTTTACTGAATTTAGTTTTCTATTTGTTTTTAGTGTTTTTTTGATTTGTTATACATTAATTATTAAGCAAAACAATTTTAAAAAAATATACATCATCTGTTTTAGCCTATTTTTTTATTATAAGTCGAGCGGACCTTTTTTACTTCTATTTATTTTAATGATAATAATTGACTATTTTTTAGCATTTTTAATTTATAAAAAAGAAGGTAGTTTAAAAAAAATATTTTTATGGATATCATTATTATTCAGTCTTTCATTTTTACTTTATTTTAAGTATTCTAATTTTTTCATTCAAAATTTTAATGAACTTTTAGGAACATCATTTAATCAGCATAATCTTTTTTTACCAATTGGTATTTCTTTTTATACGTTTCAATCTATAAGTTATTTAGTTGATGTTTATAGAAACGAAATTTCCCCGGCAAAAAAAATGAGCGACTATGCTTTTTACATGACATTCTTCCCACATTTAGTTGCAGGGCCAATAGTAAGAGCAAAAGATTTTCTCCCTCAAATAACATATCCGAATATTTTAAATAAAATTTTATATAAAGAAAGTATTTTAAGAATTATTATTGGGCTTTTAAAAAAATTATTTGTAGCAGATTATTTAGGAAAATATGTTGATATAATTCATCAATCCCCTGCAAATTTTTCAGGTGCTGAAAATCTTTTATCAATGTATGCTTATTGTTTTCAAATTTATTTTGATTTTTCAGGTTATTCTGATATTGCAATAGGAATAGCCCTTTTGTTAGGCTACCGTCTTAAAGAAAATTTTAATAACCCCTATTTTTCAAAAAATATATCTGAATTTTGGCGAAAATGGCACATATCTTTAAGTAACTGGCTAAAAGATTATATATATATTCCATTAGGCGGTAACAGAAAAGGAATGTTTAATACTTATTTATTTTTATTAGCAACAATGCTTATTGGTGGATTTTGGCATGGGGCAGACTGGCGATTTTTAATTTGGGGTTTAGCTCATGGATTAGCTTTAGTTATTCATAAAATTTGGTCAAAATTATTTCTTAAGCTAAAAAATAATATGATTAGTAATTTTATTGGAATTATAATAACTTTTCATTTTGTTGCTTTATGTTGGATTCTTTTTAGGTCAAATTCTTTTATGGATGCTTATAAAAGTATAAATAAAATTATTTTCAATATTCGATTAATAGATTTTAAAGGATTTTGGTTTTCTCGAAGAGAATTTTGTTATTTACTAATGATTGCCTTCTCTATAGTTTTTATCCCTCCTATTATAAAAGAAAAATTCTTTCTTCTTTTAAATAGATTGCCGACATTAACTTGGATAATATGGATTATGATATCTTTACAAATAATTATTCAATTTAAAGAAGATCTCGTGCAACCCTTTATATACTTTCAATTTTAAATCGTATGAAAGTTATAATTATATTCTCATTATTATTTTCTTTTTGTAAAATTAATTCTCAAGAAATTTTAAAAGATAGTTTGGCAATAAATTATTCTGTTTCGCCTATTAATGAAACTCCTAAATTAAAATCAGCTTTATTAAAACTTCAAAAAATACATGAAAATAAAATAAAAAATAATTATTCCTCAGGAGATTCTATTTTTACAATTATTCATATAGGTGATAGCCATATTCAAGGAGATTATTTCAGCGGCCAAATACGTAAACAGCTACAATACTATTTTGGAAATGGGGGCAGGGGTATTTTATTTCCTTATGCCTTAGCTAAAAGTTTTGGCCCGAGAGCCACAATTCTTAAAACAAATAAAAAATGGACAGGAGTTAAAATATTAACACCAGATCTTTCGAATAAACTTGGTCTTATTGGATATGCTGCGTTTACAAATGATAGTAATTCCAGTGTTACCCTAACTTTCAATGAAAATTTTGAAGGGTCACCATTTAAAAAAATTAATATTTGGCACAGCTCAGATTTGGAGTCTTATTCATTTAAATTAAATAATGAATTAAAGTTTTTAGAAAGTAAATTAATTTCCTCTGGTTGGGGGGTAAGTTCATTTTACACCAACACTTCATGCAACAACTTTTCTCTTTTTCCTTTCAAAACTAGTAATAAACAAAATCATTTCGGGTTTTATGGTTTTGAATTAATTTCTGATATTAAATATGGAGTAAATTATCATCATTGTGGTGTCGTTGGAGCTCAATTTACTCACTTTATAAATAATGCGCCATGGTCAGTAGAACAAATAGTTCATTTAAATCCAGATATTATCATTTTTTCTTTTGGAACCAATGAGGCTTATAACGATGACCTAGACACTTCTTATTATAAATCTTTAATAGTTAAATTTATGCAAGATTTAGAATTTGCATCTCCTAAAACTGCATTTATATTTACTACTGCTCCTGATACTAGAAGTCAGAATAGAATTCCTTCAAATCAAACTATTGTTAACAGTATATTAAAAAGAATTTCTAATAATAGTAATTACTCTATTTTTGATTTAAATCAATCAATGGGGGGATGGGGATCGATACATTCTTGGTCTAAAAAAGGGCTTACACTTAAAGATAAATTGCATTTTACGCCACAGGGATATTCATTACAAGGGGATATTTTTATACTTTCCTTAATTGAAACTTATAATAAAATAAATTTTAATGACACTATTAATATTAATCAAATTCGAATTATGGTTAAAGATTCAATGGCAGTTTTAATCAGAAGTAGTGAAAACGATAGTTTAATTAATATATTACCAGTAGATAAAAAAAAGCATAGTCTAGTTTCAAAGAATTCAAAAAATATAATACACTTCGTAAAAAAAGGAGATACAATAACCAAATTAAGTAGGATTTATAAAATAAGTCAAAAAGTAATTTTTAGGACTAACCATCTTAATAAAAAATCTATTCTTAAAATAGGAGATAAAATAATTATCACTAAACAAGAACTATCAAATTTAAACTAAAATTTATTTAAAAAAATTAAATTATTAGTTTAAATTAAACTATTTACATTGTTTTTTTGCTAATTTAATTATATAGCTACTCCATAAATTAGCATTTTCTGCATAACCTTTTGATGCTATCGCAATTGCCCATTTATCAATGTTTTTATTTCCTTTTAAATCCGAATAATATGTTTTTGAAGCAATTAATTTACAAAAGCTAACATAAGAATCAGTTACAGAATAAAAATATTTGTATTTACTTTTAAAGCTATTCTTCTTATCAAGATTATTTTTGCCAACAAGTCCGAAATGGTTATTTAAAATTTTCGCCACTTTACTTTTACCGTTGCCCGACTCCAAAAAGCCTATACTTAAAATTAAGCAAGAAGGTACTTCATATTTTTCGCCTAAGCTATCAGCTAAAATTTTATATTTATTAAAATAATCTGTTTGTGCCGTTAGCGACAAAAAAAAAATCGATAAAATTTTACAAAGTAATATTCTCATAATTTTAAGATATTATATAAAAATAGATTAATTTTTTTAAATAAAATTATTAAATGAGAGATTTTAATTTAATATCAAATATTATATTTTACGGTTCAAAATTTCTAAAAATTAACTCTAATAATAAATAAATAGAAAATTTTAGAGAACAATAAAAAAATAGTATTAGTCAAAAAAGCACATAAATGCTATCTTTAACTTTTAAAATAAGTTTTTAAAAAATAAAAAAAGTTTCGTAGTTCAACGGATAGAATAGAAGTTTCCTAAACTTTTGATCCCAGTTCGATTCTGGGCGAGACTACTAATTTTAAATAATTAATGTTATTGAGTAAAAAAAAAGTCCGTTTTTTAAAAACGGACTTTTTAATTTAAATTTTAAAAGAATTAACGAGTGCTCTTAGTTTTTAAAGGAGCATTTCCGCTTCCAGAAGCATTAGAGGTACTAGGAAATTTTTTGGTGTAAGTATTATAACTTGAACCAAATTTATCTAAATCTGCTTTAGAAATCGTAATAACTTCTGGCCATTCGTTGTGGCAAAGTGACATACGTACATTTGGTCTTGCTAAGTTTTGATCAACTGACATAGCTTGATCTTCAGTTAAAAGACATTTAATTTCATTTGCTAATTCAGTCATTTTTGCATCACCAGCGTGACCATTTGCAATACAATCATCAACAAGAGCAACATAAGCAGTTATCTTATCTGATGATCCAGTACTAGCGCTAACTGAAGTTCCGTCTTGAGCAAAAGTGCTTAAAGAACCAGCTAACAAAACAATAAGGCTTAATTTTTTCATATTTTTTTTTTTTTTTCTTACTCTTTTGGATTTTCAGATACTCCTCCCTTTTGAATTACGCCGGGTACAGCATTTTAGATTAATAACAAAATTAACTTAATCAAATATAGTAACTTTTTAAATAAATTCAAAATATTTTTTCATAATTACAACTTAAATTAACAAAATTACTTGTAAAATCAATGGTAAAACTAGTTATAAATATGAAAATCAACACTTTATACTAATTTTGAAAGGGATTTAAGAATTCATTTATGGCCTTTATTTTTATCTTACTTTACCAAAATATTCTTTTTCTAAAAAATAGGATTTTATTATTTTTTTTATAAAACTTAAAATAGCTCGTAATTCAACCTAAACTTATTTATAATTATATCT